>Ga0209096_1000219_pt1 | contig 82429 bp, 82 predicted proteins | sample AD_UKC034_MetaG_FD_184407 | JGI IMG/M metagenome (GOLD analysis project Ga0209096, IMG submission 184407) | Active sludge microbial communities of municipal wastewater-treating anaerobic digesters from USA - AD_UKC034_MetaG (SPAdes) (version 2) | ecosystem: Engineered > Bioreactor > Anaerobic >... | reverse complement strand
GCTATACAAATATGATAGTCCTATTTCAATCCTATAATAGTCTTATTCTAACCCATTAATAAAAAAATAGCCGTTTCCCTGTAATTATTTCAATCCTATAATAGTCTTATTCTAACCCCTAACAAAAGGAGAGCTATGCACTGTAGATTCTAGATTTCAATCCTATAATAGTCTTATTCTAACTCTAAGAGTCCCTCATACAGTATTCCTTCATGAGTATTTCAATCCTATAATAGTCTTATTCTAACGCCCATCCAAGTGACTCCTTTGCCATTATCCAAAGTTATTTCAATCCTATAATAGTCTTATTCTAACACAGGATGAAGATCTACGAAGTTGACGGCCTTACAGCATTTCAATCCTATAATAGTCTTATTCTAACGGATGCAAATGCAAGGATCCTAACAATAGAAAATGCCAATTTCAATCCTATAATAGTCTTATTCTAACAAATATGCTCAATTCCTAATAGATGAAAAAAATCAGATTTCAATCCTATAATAGTCTTATTCTAACACACCAATTTTTCAATTTCAATGGAACTGCTGAAATATTTCAATCCTATAATAGTCTTATTCTAACTTTTAAGTTTCTTTTTTATGAACCTTTTTGTTTCTTTATTTCAATCCTATAATAGTCTTATTCTAACTCTCATGTCTTTATAGGGTGTAATTTAGGGTATATTATTTCAATCCTATAATAGTCTTATTCTAACTTTGGACACCAATTACCTCTGTGTCAGGCACGACAAATTTCAATCCTATAATAGTCTTATTCTAACAGACCTCTCAATGTACTTCCTCATGGTCCTATATATATTTCAATCCTATAATAGTCTTATTCTAACGAACAACGCAAACTCTACAAGTATCAAGCTAGACACATTTCAATCCTATAATAGTCTTATTCTAACGTCATGTTTGCAGTTTAAACAGTTATAGCCTGAACAGATTTCAATCCTATAATAGTCTTATTCTAACTTCTTTAGCTGACCTTAAGTCTGTGTATTCATATCTTATTTCAATCCTATAATAGTCTTATTCTAACTTCTTGCACGAAATCCCTGTGACTATCGAGCAATTTTATTTCAATCCTATAATAGTCTTATTCTAACTACTGAATACTCCTCTTTGTCCGTTTCTCAGTTCAATTTCAATCCTATAATAGTCTTATTCTAACTACTTCTGATATCTTCATCTTGTTTGCCACTTTTATATTTCAATCCTATAATAGTCTTATTCTAACTATGGGGTATATACAGAAATGAAATACCATTTAAACAAATTTCAATCCTATAATAGTCTTATTCTAACTTCTCTTATATCGGCATAACCGAAAGGTAGTAATTGTATTTCAATCCTATAATAGTCTTATTCTAACGATTATGAAGATATTTTCTCCTTTCATAGATAGTTATATTTCAATCCTATAATAGTCTTATTCTAACTCTTATTGATAAAGTAATTCCTTATGAGAATAATCCAATTTCAATCCTATAATAGTCTTATTCTAACCAAACTAAAACTTTTTTGTTGTTGTCTTCTAATATATTTCAATCCTATAATAGTCTTATTCTAACAAGGGTCAAGAACTAATGGAGGCTTACGATAGTTATATTTCAATCCTATAATAGTCTTATTCTAACAAAATGGCACCACTGGCACAGCAGAAATAAACAACATTTCAATCCTATAATAGTCTTATTCTAACAGGTGTTTCAGGTGCAGGATTTATACCTATTATATTATTTCAATCCTATAATAGTCTTATTCTAACACTCCACACTACCCCCAACAATCATAAAATCAAATATTTCAATCCTATAATAGTCTTATTCTAACGTTTTAACTGAAAAACATGCTTATGAATTTGCAGTATTTCAATCCTATAATAGTCTTATTCTAACCATAACATTAACCCCTACTTCATTATTATCTTTTAAATTTCAATCCTATAATAGTCTTATTCTAACTTAGATGTATTACTCTTAAAAGGGGTGAATAAAAAAATTTCAATCCTATAATAGTCTTATTCTAACTGACTAGCCAAAGTATATTTAAAATTACCTAAATCATATTTCAATCCTATAATAGTCTTATTCTAACAATTATCCATGATAGTCGCTGTGCTGGGTAATTAAATTTCAATCCTATAATAGTCTTATTCTAACTAAGCTTTCCAAAAGGCAAATTATACCAAAAGAAGTATTTCAATCCTATAATAGTCTTATTCTAACCTCACCCAAGCTAACTTTAATCAGTTTAACTTTTACATTTCAATCCTATAATAGTCTTATTCTAACAGGCCCAAAAAATGGCCTTTTTCACCATTACAGGCCTTATAATTCTTCTATTTTATAAAAGTTATCTTGGATATCAGAACTTGTATCTCATATATAAAGATCCACGATTAGAGAATATTTGATAAATCAGATTTAGGAGTTCCAATCATTTCTCTTATTAAAAATTTGTCACTTTTTGAAATATATATTATAATATTGTCTTTATCTTTTTTTATAATTTCATTCAATCCATTTTTTAATTCTCGAAGTTTTGAATCTGTGATCTCTCCCTCAAATACAGAATTTTGAACCCAGTTTAGATGTTGTCTTAGATAACTTTTTACTTTATTTACTCTTTCAACAGATACATCGTATACTAAAATGATATACACTACCACCAGATCCTAAATGATTCGTAATTCTTTAATCCACTAACATGTTTTATCAGTTTATAGCATTCTAATTTTATAATGTGTTTGTATGAAACATCTCTATCTAAAGTACGATGTTTAATCGTTTTATCCAGGCGTTCATTATAGTGTTGCAAAAATAATCTTCTCCCAGAATCTTTTAGAAGGCAATAGTTTAAATCTTTATCAAAATCATCTTTAGAAATTATTCTTTTATTCAAAAGTTTAAACACCACTCTATCGCCAATAAATGGTTTGAAAATTTCACTTAAATCCAAACTTAAAGAAAATCTTCTCTTAAAAGGTTCATGAAGGTATGAAATAGTTGGATTTAACTGAGTATTATATATTTCTGTTAAAACAGTTGAGTACATCAGGGAATTTGAAAAAGAAATTAATGCATTTACCATGTTTTTAGGGGGTCTTCTAGTTCTTTTTTCAAAATTAAAATCCTCAGGGAGTATTTTATTAAATGATTGATAGTAAATATTTCGTATATTTCCCTCTACACTCATTAGTTCACTAATAGTATTTGTATCTTGAATTTTTTCTTCCCATTTTTTTATAGATTCAAGTTCTTCGTTCGCTTTATAGTATGAAAGATTTTTCTTAATATTATATATCCCTCCGCTTAATATCTCTTTAGCAAGAAACATTCTTTTTTCTTTGTCTAAGTAGTGTTCCGCCTGCCTTACTATAGTTTCTCCAGATAACAAGTATTCTCGGGGGTAGTAAGTACCCTCATAGTAACCATAATAATTAAAAAAATGGATTGGAACACCTTTCTTTGATAAATAGGAAACAACTCCTGATGTAAAAGTAACTCTGCCGTAGCAATATATTGAAGATATCGTATTAATTGGCAAGATATGTCTCTCCTTTTCAGAATAGAAATATACTGTATTTTCCTTTCTACTTAGAACCCCATTTTTTAATAAATAAAAATCTTGTTTCATAATTACACCCAACAAAAATCGTAATAACTACATTTACTACAATATGATTTTTTTTCCGGTGGTGGCATAGAGCCCTCAATAATTAGAATTATTTCATTTGAGATCTCTTCTAACTCCCTCTCTTTTTCTTCAGTTAGGATAATCTCTTCAGTTTTTCTAATGAGGGGATAATCTAAAATTCCTTTTGCAATAATTTCCATTTCTTTTAATTTATAAAGATAGAATAGTAATTGATAAATTGAAGCTTTTTCCATTCTCTTTGATTTCTTAACTTCGTATATTACTAAATCATCTTTCTTCTGGATTAAATCTATTTTCATTCCGGGTAGATTTACTTCTTTAATCATTCTTTTATGAACTGATTCATGTATAATTTTTCCATCTTTTACAACATCAGATGAATGTTCCATTGTTTGAAATTTTGAGAAAAGCCAGAGTTTGGTTTTACAAATAAAGAAATAGTTTATTTGTGTTCCTGTAATGTTACTATCTATCTCATTCACCTACTACCCTGATTATTAAAATCAAAATATGTACTCTTTAGGATCTCTATTAAAACTATCTGTTAACAAACCAAATTCATTGGTGTAACAAAGATTCGTAAAAATTATGTTTGGCCTGGAATCAATTGTCTCGTCCTTGAAAAAACAATCTCCATACTTCTTAGAAATGGCATAATATTTAGAAAATGAAAGAGGGACTTTGTATCTATAGATGTCCATAAATCTTCCTTCTAAAATAGCTTTGTTTACGTCTTCATGGAATATTGAAGGAATGACTTCAAATGCCTTAAATAAATTATAGAACTCCTCTTCACTATTGCTTTTTTTCATTGGCTCTAAATCTTTGTATATTTCAAGTGTATTATCTTTTGCAAATGTGATATTATCGCAAGATTCATCAACAAAATCCACATAGACATTATCCATTAACTCTTGTATTTTTGATTCTCTTAGTATTCCCCCATTTATATCCATCAATTGGCTTAGAGAGTTATCAACTAATTTTTTATCGTAAACGTAATGATCTTTGGTAGACCCTTTTGTCAAGATATTAATTGGTTTAATTTGTTTTGATTGCCAGCCTTGTCTGTTTACCCTACCGAATCTTTGAATTAATGCATCTAAAGGAGCAGGCTCCGTTATAATTGTACTAAAACTTAGATCTAAAGAAACTTCAATGACTTGAGTTGCAACTACAACCTCATAATTATTGAGATTATTTTTTAGTTCTTCCTCAATATTTTGCCGATCTAAATAACAGAATCTTCCATGAATCAACAAAGAACGATATTTGTCCTTCAATTTGTTATATGCTTCAATTGCCCTATCAACAGTATTGCATACAATAAGTAGAGGTTTACCACAACTGTCCAATATACTCCCAATAGAATCAATGGCATTAAATATATCCCCTTCAATGATCTCAACCCTATGTCGATTAAAAGTATCTAGCTCTTGATCTTTAATTGTTAGTTTTTTTGGATTCAAAGTTTCAACAAATAATTCTTCTATAAAAGATGGTAGGGTAGCTGACATAATCAGCGTTTTAGATCCATACTCATTTGTTAATACTTCTAACATCCCCAATAGAATTCCCGTAATATTATCCTCATATGCGTGGATTTCATCTAGAATCATTACGGAATTAGAAAGTTCAGAGAATTCCATTTCATAATATCCTACCCCAAAAATACCTTTCATTATCTGGAAAGGAGTAGATATTTTAGCCGGTAGGTATATCTTCCTATAAAGATTTTTTAGTTTCCTATAATCTTCATTATGCATATAGTAGTAATAATCTGAAGAACTGTGATACATACCGACGATATTTTTTTCTTGGAAATATTTTCGTGAAAATCTTTCATACATTGCATTTATACTGGTCTTATATGGCAATACGTAAAATAATCTATTAGAATAACCTTGATCCATATTTCTGTGAGCCCACAAGAGAGAAGCTTCAGTTTTTCCATATCCTGTTGGGGCTTTGATTATAGTATTTCCATAAGTTGCTAATGCCTGAGATTGAAGCTCTCTCGTTTGCGAGAGAATTCTAGTCAAGCCATCTAGTATACCCGGCAAAATGAGAATATTCTTCTCCCCACTAGATGACAAATGGTCAATTGCATTCAACAATCCTTTGAGAAAAATGAAATATATCTTATTTTTCTTAACTTCTTTATTATACCATTTAACTAAAGAATAGAAATTATATTCATACAAATTATTTACAAAATCCTCAGATTCAAAGAAGTTCTCTCCTATCTTGTAATCAGACTCCCAAGTTTTGATAATTTTGAAATAATTCTTGACATAATCTATATTTTCTAATAGCTCTCCTAATTTTATTTCATACTCCGATTTTACAGGTAATTTATAATCGGGAGGCAATTTAAGTGATATTTTGTCCAAGTATTTATGATGTGTGAGAATAGACATTGCTATAGAATTCTTAACAAAATCGGAGCACGATAAAAATTGAGTAAACGGAACAGAAAGAATCTCATGCCGATACCCCCAAGTTAGCGGATCTTTTTGAAATCCTGCTGCAGATTTCCCTATGTCGTGCAAGACTATTGCATAAAATAAATGTGCCCAAAAATCATCAACTTTTGTTATCCCCGGTATCCAAGTAAAAGATTCTTTTATACTCTCATAAACACTTAAGGCGTTTTGTATATGTTCTTCTATAGTTTCGTTAGGATTGAACTTAGCTAAGATATTCTTTTTCATAAATCCATACGCCTATATCTAGTTCTGGATCGTAAAAGGCTTCATTTGGGTAGTTAAAGCCTTGACTTACCAAAATAAATGGCTTAAGTTTTTTAACTCTTCTTGGAGTTTGTGAATAGTTAAATTCAATCGGCATTGGTTGAAGTGTTCCAAAAGCATTAATAGTTCCTAACGGAACAATCGTATTGCTTATTTGAACATTGCTTTTTTTATCAAGATTGACTTTTTTTATTTCATCGATATATGCTAAATCTGATGATCTACCTAGAAGCAGTTGATACTTTGGATTTTTCAAATAATTTTCCCAGGATAATGGAAGGTATAAGTATAAAGTGTTGTCAACTAAGAAATCTTTTTTTAATATATCTTGTTTATCCCCGCCTAAATAATAAGTTTTCTCTAAATCAGTTCCATTGCCTTTAGTAAAAAATATGTAGCCTAAAAAATCAATCTGATCTATTGAAACAATATCTCCTTTTGCAGCCGAAAGTAATCCTACTAAAGTTGAAATCGGTGGCATAGGTAGAGTTGGTTGTTGCCCTGATTGGAATGTGTGATACCTAAACGTTGAAGTAAGACTTCTTAGTTTAACTCTAAGAACTTCCATAATATTTTTCTACCTCGTTTGTACAAGACTCAATAGCATCTCCTATATTATCAAAATAGACAATATTTAGCCCACTCTTGTCAAGATTATACTCTTCATTCAATTTCATTAACTCTTGTTCCCAGTTCGGGAAAAATCCTTTATCTTTTCCAATTATTATCTTTTTCGGCTTTAAAATATCCTCATATTGAACTATTCTAGAAACAAGAGTTTCTTTAGACAATCTTATTTCTCCTTTTTCTTCAAAGAGTATGTCGGTAATGAATGGATTTATACCCCCCTCAAAGATTCCCAAAATTATAAATTTAGGAACTACATCGGTCAAGAATAAAGTTTGTTTTGCTCCGCCGTTAAGATATTTTAAAGCTTTTAAAGTTTCTACGGCTCTTGTTTTTCTTAGCTCATTTGGCAAAGTCCAATAGTTATCTTCGATTTTTACTCCATTTTCTTTAGCTTTTTCAAGTAGTTTTTTATATCCCTCGTCATTCTCATTTTTCCCGACTGTTGCTATGTTTTTGTATCCTGCTCTATCCATCAGAGTAAATTTACCTAAAGAGTTAAGATCCAAAGAGAAAGCCCCTTTTAATACAGTCGAATAAAACTGTTGCTCATATGGAACGGGGTTTCCTTCATGTCTAGAGAAAACACCAAAATCAGATACAACAGAATTATAGGCAGGCAATATTGATACCAAAGGTGTTGTTTTTAAGGGGGATATCCTTGTAACAGTTTGATTATCCTTTTGAGCTTTCATATACCCAAAAATATCATCATCTGGGTAGTCAATAGGATTTGTTTCAGTAATAGCTTGACTTCTACCTTCAATTTTTGTCAAACCTGATAATTTCCAATCAAAGTGTTCTTGTAGAGTCGTCCTCCACCAAAATCTCCAAGATTGGGCAGAAACGTATGGGTACTCATTCCTGCCTTTTTTGAATTTCTTTACAACAACTTTATTTTGTTCTAAGCCTTTATCCAATCCTGCCATATTCAAAGCAGAATGTGGGGCATCGATCAAAACCATACCGGATACAAAACTCATAATTCCACCTCTCCTTCTATTTCATTTTCGCCTTCTTTTATTGAAATTAAACGATTATGCAATCTTTCATATAATCTGAACAAGATCAAATTTTTTACAGTTCTCCAGGAAACATTAAAATCTTCACCATATCCTAAGAGGATACTTGAAACTTCATCGAATGTGAGTAATGGATTTGGTATTTCAAATCTTAGCCTAAGCCTTTCTACGATGATAAAAAACTCTTGGAACTGGTATAGTTTATCGGCTCTTTCAAGATTTCTAATTATTTTCTTAAGTCTATTATCTTCTTCTTTTTCTATTGTTTCGAGTATCCGATCAGATAACTCCTTAATAAAATCTAAAGTTCCTTCTTTCATCCCTAACACCTTGATAACATAATTTTCTGCAAGTTCCCATTTTGTATTTACTTTCTTATTATGGGAATCATAAAAATATTGGATTATGCTTTCCCCTTTTATTAGTTTATTATAAACTATATTTGGTTTCTTTTTTTCTAAATCTTCAAAGCTTAATTTTTTATCAGACCAACCGGTTCTCACTATGTTTTTCCACCCTCTCGAATCTATAGATTCTGTTTCACTTACAAATTCTAATACAATACTTGGGAAATACGTAATTTCTATACTCTGTTTCTGATTAAAATTATTGAAATGGTACATTGTCACAGAAACATTTTTCCATCCAGATTTTAGCTCTCTTGAGATTTCAGATATTTTTCTGAAGAAAAAGTTGTAGGGGTATCTAAAAGTTCTACCATCAGAAAATAAACTGCTTTTTCTTGCTGTGTCTACGGCTTCTTTTGAAAGTTCTAAATTATATTTATATGGATAACAATGAAACAACATCACATTTCCAAGTTTATAAGTAGCTAAAGGCATGAGTTGGGTCAAAAATATACAACTTGCACAAATATCAATTCCTTCACTGTTTGCAGAAGGGAAAAAATTCAACATATCCCCAGTTCCTACAAGGGGGAATATATGTCTCCCAATAATTTTTGATTTTCCTATACTATCTAAAATTTTTAATCTTTCTCTTCTGCCACAAATCACACATTTTTCTTCACCTGTATCTAAAGAGGGAATTAGATTATAGATAGTCTCAAGATTATTATATAGATTCTCTGATGTTCTGTTTTTATACATGCTTGGATTGGTAATTAATACTCCGCTATTAGGAAAAAGTTGCCCAGATAAGTAGGATCTCCAGGAGTCGTTACAGTAAATTTTAGATAAGAAATTCATGGCTTTTTCTATATCATTATCTTCGAGTTCTATTGGTGTTTCTTTTCTGGATAGTAATAACAAGGCAGTTAATCCAGCGTCAACAAAAGGATGCCCAACCCAATCAAATTCAACTTTCACTTATTATCACCGTTATCAATGATCTCAACCATCCCAAATCCCATCGAATTTTTTTCTCCAAATCCTGAATCATATCCTAGTTTTAATAAATCGGGATTTCCATATGCTTTAAATTCAATATAATGTGCTGTATGGAAAGTATTCTTTATTTTTCTTTTAGTGCTTCTCAATATACTAGACACTTCAATATTCAATTTAGAATTCTCGAGATCCTTACCATAATAAATCGAATATTTTTTTATCAAATTTTTTTCTAGATTCTTATAGAATTTTATATCATTTGGAGAAAGATCCCAAATCTTGAGTTTATCATTCATGTTTATTTTTGTAGTGATACATATAGGGGATATTGTTCTAAATCGTATAGAATCAGAAACTTCTATATCTTTCATTACCTCAACTGATTCTAGGTTAAGAGGTACACCAGCAATATGAAATGAAGAACTTTTAAATAAACCTTCAACAAAAGGGACAGAAATATCTTTTCTTGGCGATGAAAAATAAAAGAAACATCTGTCTTTTATCAGAAGCCCCTTTTCGCCCATAGGGATAACTCCCTTTAAATCTGAGAATGTAAATAATTTAATATCGTTTGAATAGTGTAGATTTTCAGAAATATTAGTATCGGCTTTTTCTATTGATGAGTAGATAAAAGAACCAATATAATAGTTGTAATTGTAAGGTATTACACCATCTTTTGTTGAGAAGGTCAATTTAAATCTCAATTAAATCACTATAAATCCTATTCATTTACTTATATCATTCATACATTTATAAAGATATGGAAAAAAATAGGGAAAATAGGGAAAAATAATATTTTTCTATATTAAAGTATGTGTAAAACTTTCTTGATTTACATATAACTCAATTATTATTCAAATCAAGATTATGGCACTCTCAATCTGAAAACTTATACATAAACCCCTATTTATACTTTTTAATGAACGAAATACGATATAATCGCTAAAAAAGTAATAATAAATGCAAATTTAATTATGCCGAAAGTTAATAATTATTCTAAAAATTTAAATTATTTCTTCTTCACAATCTTCTCAATATATTCCAAACTTGTTCTCTTTACTTCATCTTTCAAGAACGGAACAAATCTAATAGTGCCTGCACCAGGATGCCCTCCACCTTGGACTTCCTCCAAGTATTGATCTTTCAACTGTTTTATTATATCATTAAGATCAAACCCAATAGCTTTTGCCTTATTTGTTGCCCGAAATACAATATAATCTTCAGCTATTCCTAAACTAATTATAGCTCTTTCATCCTCATTGATTTTGTTATCCCAGATATATTTATTGTGGATAAACCCGAGTGTTCTACCGGGAGAAGGAAACTCCCCCCTAAAGATGAATTTTTCTAGATCAATTGTAATAAGGTCAAAATTATCGGCAAGATTTTTGATTTCAAGATGTTGTTTTATCAGGTTCCACTGTGAGCTTCTCTTTTTCTCTATTTCTTCAAAAACATAGCTAATTAACTTATTTCCCCTCTCTTTATCCCCGAGCATCATTATGTCATCAATATAGTTACTTATGCTAAACCTTCTTAGGTAATAGGATTCGTGGTCCAGTGCCAATTTAATCTTTTCAAGCTCATCTCGCTTGAAAGGAGAAATCTCAAGATACTGATCCATTTCGCTGCCTTTTGATTTATCCCCAATTCCAGCTAGTGCTGGCAAATGTATGGCGTAACTATCTACCTCGGCATCAATCATTCTTGATACTTCGTAAGCTAACATCCCGGTGCATAAATTTGAATCACCCGAATAGATGTGTGGGTTTATGTGAAATGAAACATACTCGTCAATAAGGTACTCGCCATTACCTTTTTTTGTAGGCGGGTGGTGGTCTATTACTCCAATCTCAAAATCATATACTTTAACCCTAAGAATACCCTGTAAATCGCTATCAGTGCTGCCGTTGTCTGCGATAATAAGAAGAGGTTTTTTCTTAGAGAATGAAAAGTAAAGGTCAATATCTTTCAAAGCATCTTCAAGGTCATAGTAAGGTGCTGCACATGGTTTTCTAAATATCCTGCAGTCCTTCTTTTTTTCCTTCTCAGCATATGAGCTAATTGCCTTCTCTAAAGAAACTCCAGCTGTGATGCCGTCACAGTCATTGTGGTGCCTTATGATAATCATTCTTTCCTGTAAAACTGCTTTCTTTATAGAAGACATTGCAAGCAAGAACTCGTCTTCCATTTTTTTATAGACTTCAGAATTTACAAGAAAATCCGGAGCGTCCCGCTTGATCTTATCTAAAAACATAGATTCAATACTCTGCATAACTGAATTCAATTCTTCTTCATTTAGCCTTTCAAATCTACTTATCTGAAGCTCAACGTTTTCTCTTCTAACAGATAAAGTTCCATAGAATCTGACAAAATCTCCAAGCTTTAATGAATAGAAATCTTCAACTGGATTAAATACAACTGCCCTTATTTCACTGCCATCAAATATCCTAAAAACAAGAGGTCCGCTTGTCTTGTAGATGTCAGTAATCTTCCCTTCAACTGAGACAGTCTGGCCCTCCATGTCAGGCGATATTTCACTTATTTTCAAAGGTGCCGTATTAAAATTCATAATTTCAAAAACTGATTAAAGTTTATAAATGAAACTATATTAAGTTATAATTACTGGAGTTATGCGAATTCACCGAGGGCAAGGCAAAAACAGAAGCCCCAAAATTTTGAAAAAATCACTGCAAAGACTCCTGTTTTTTACAATCCTAAAATGGCCTTTTCAAGAGTATCGCGTAATACTCTAATAGTACCTTTTCTATAAGACAGATTTAGATCAATCTCGGATGATATTGTCTGGCATTTATTTTTATAGTCTGTACAATTAGAACAAACGTATTCTAATGCAACAATCTGCTTGTAATCTGCTTCCCTTAGCAAATATTTTGTCATCTCTACAGCATCAAAATTTTCAATTCCCAATTTATCTCCAATTTCCTTCAGGCGATTTTCACCTATAGTCTCAATTTTTTTTGTACTAAAAAGACCCCAATGGCTAGCATATCCAGGAGTTAAAAAAAATGTACCCGGCTCTTTAGTTAGTATCTCCACATAATTTGCTTTACTTCCTAAAAGAGCACATACGCAGTCATCAACTATTTCTTTATTTTCGTCCTTTAGAATCCCAAAAGGTAATCTAACATTATTATCTCTCAACATATCCTCTAGATTGTTCAATGAATTGCCGCATAATCCGTAATAAACCAAAAGGTAGTCTGAATGTTTCTGAAGTTCCATGCAGGCACTCAAGACTTCTTCTTTTAATTCTCTTGGGCTATAATGAAGAAATAGGGGCAAAATATATACTATGATTTCTAGTTCTTCTTCTCTTTTGAGATACCGTGGAGCAAATAATTCCCTAGCTATTTTTATTTTTTCATAAGGAAAATTACTTCGTATAATATTCTCAAAATACTTAGAAGATTCTGTATTTACAATAATTATCTTGCCTATTTCTGGATGCTCTTTTATAACAAATAGAAGTTCATCTTCAAATACTTCACAACAAACAATACCAATTCGTTTGAATCTTTTTCCATTATTATTTGGTTCTAGCGGCATATTATCAATAGCTTTTCATTTGTATTTTTAAAAGTTCAGATTTATTAATACTATTTCTCAATATATTTCACTTATTTTCACAGGCGCCGTATTAAAATTCATAATAAAAAAAACTGATTAAAGTTTATAAATGAAACTATATTAAGTTATAATTAATGGAGTTATGCGAATTCACCGAGGGCAGGGCAAAAATTGAAGTCCCAAAATTTGAAAAGGTCACTGCAAAGACTCCTGTTTTTTACAATCCTAAAATGGCCTTTTCAAGAGATATTTCAGTATCGGTGATGAAGGCCATAAAACTAAAAGAATCTGGAAAAGTTCTTGACGGGCTTTCAGGCTCCGGCATAAGGGGCATCAGGTACATCTTGGAATCGGGTGTAGACGTCTATTTCAATGATCACAACCCTTCAGCTGTAAGACTTATTGAAAAAAATCTTAATTTTAATTCCCTCACAGCTACAGTTACAAAATCTGACTTCAACCATGTTTACGGAAAGTTTGAAGTTGTTGACATTGACCCTTTTGGTTCGCCTGTGAGATTCTTAGATGGTGCATTTAGAATCTTAAAAAATGATTCTTACTTATTTTTGACTGCAACAGATACCTCAGCACTGACAGGTGCCCATGTATCATCATGCAAAAGAAAATATGATTCAAAGCCCCTAAAATGCAGCTTCACACATGAACTAGCCGTCAGAATCCTCATAGGAAAAGTTGCCAGAAATGCGGCAAAATACAATCTAGCTGTAAGGCCATTATTATCCTACACTAAAGAGCATTTTATCAGAGCATATTTTGAAGTGAAATATGGGAAAGAAAGAACTAATAAAACTCTAGATAATCTAGGATTTGCACTGAACTGTAAATGCGGTTTTAGAGCCGCTACAGATTCTTTCACGCCTATTTGCCCAAACTGCGGGGAAAAAGTATCGTTTTCACATCCATTATGGATCTCAAACATAAAGGACACTAGATTTGTTAGTGAGTGCATCAAAGAATACGATTCCTCAGAGCTTCTTCAAGATAAACCGCTAGAACTATTGAGAGTAGTTGAAAGCGAAATTGATACACCACTATTCTATGATACCCATGAGATTTCCCATATCTACAAGACCAAAATACCAAAGACAGAGGAAATGATTAAAAAGTTAAAAGAACTAGGATTTGATGCATCGCCGACCCATTTTTCACCAGTCTCTGTTAAAACAGATGCCGGCATAAATGATGTATTGAGGTGTGTAGATGGATAAGGAAATGTTTGGAAAAATACTAATTGTAATTTCAATAATCGGCCTAATCTTTACTATTTCGATATCTTCCTTTACATTGATAAAAATTAACAATACATATGAGAAATCTTTGCCACTATTTGATAAAATAGACCTTATCAAGAATCATGTAGATAATTTTGACGAAAATTTAGATGAGTTCAATCTGTATCTAAAGGATATTGACACAAGAGAATACATGCAAAGACTATCTAGCATGAGATCCTTTGTTACCACTTTGAATTCTATAGGGCTTGGTGGCTTAGTTTCTGGATTAAATGAAGATATAGATAGGTTTGAAAGCATAGTGGCAAATCTAGAAGAGCTAAAATTAAACCTTGAATCTGCAAAAAGTAGTTTTTCAGAAATAAAGTCATCTCTTACAGAATACGATACTGTAAAAGGAAGTATAATTAGTTTTGTAAGAACACTTAGGATTTATGTCCTTGGGGTGATGGCATATTCGATTATCCTAAATGGAATACTTCTATACGTCGGCTATTACCTTTTAAAATCAAAAGAATAAATTATAAGAATCTTTCAAATCTATCCTTTTTTGCTTTGCATATTGGGCATATTTCAGGTGGTCCTTCTCTTGCACATAAGTAGCCGCACACCTTGCATCGCCAAACAGGATACTTCAAAGAAGAGATATTTTCTAGTTTACTTTCTTTTTGTTTTTTTCTTTCTTCTTCTCTAGGTCTTCTTTCAGGAATGGAACTTATATCTTTCTTACCATCCAAAACTTCCTGAGAAACATAAAGCGCGCAGTAACATGCACCATGCTCATTTAGGTCCGGGTCTCTGTAATCGCATGGACATATTATATCTAGGTCTTCCTGTTTTACCCCACTAGAGATTCTGCAGGGACATGCCTGGTAACCATATCTATCCTCGTTTACAATAAGCCCTCTGACAAGTTTTTTTGTGAAATCGACGTCTGGATTTAGGTGATAGCCACCAGCTTCGGCATCTTTCTTTAGTTTTTCATGCAATTTGTTGATCCTGTCGTCAGGCATATCTTCATACATTAAGATAGTGCCTCCTTTATTTCTGCCTCTTTGAATCCAACAATAGTTTTATCGTTGTTAATTACGATAGTTGGAAAGGAACAGTTTTTGTTGTATTTTTTTACTTCGTCGATAGCATATTGTTTGGTATCTCCGTCTAAGAGATCAACATAGACAAAATTAAAGTCAACGCCCATTTGCATTAACAACTCTTTTGTTTTTCCACACCAGCCGCAGGTGCTAAGTGCGTATAGTTTTACATCCCCTTTCTTTTCGCCTTTGACATGTTCGAATTTAAGTTCCATTTTAAAACCTCTTCAATAGTTATAATGGCACATTTGAATATTTAAATTATACCTTTATTTTTTATGCATTAAATATAGATGATAAGATTTACTTTGATAAAATTTAGTTAATATTTTTTGATATTGAGTAAGTATCTTAAGATAATAAATTTTAAAAATATTTATCTATAAAAAATAGGCTTAGGTAATAATAATTTTTATTTAATAATAGGTATTCTTATAATAAATAGGAATGAGTAGGGTAATAAGATAGTAATAAATAGTATAAGAATTATTATAACGGGTGTAATATGAAAATTGTAATTGTTGGTACCGGTTTTGGCGGTCTTTCTGCGGCCGCGTTGCTAGCAAAAAATGGATTCGATGTGACAGTTATAGAAAAAAATGACCATCCAGGTGGGAGGGCGAGTGTTTACAGTGAAAAGAAATTTTATTTTGATATGGGCCCTTCCTGGTATCTTATGCCAGATGTATTTGAAAATTTCTTTGCCCAATTCGATAAGAAACCGGAAGATTTCTTCGAACTTAAAAAACTGGATCCCTCGTATAGAATCTACTTTGGAGGAGAAAAAGTAATCGATATCTCGGCCGATCTGAAAAAGAATTTTGCTTTGTTTGATACCTTTGAGAAGGATGGGGGCAAAAAATTACAGAAATATTTAGAATCTGCAGGAAAGATGTATGATGTCTCTATAAAGGAACTAATGTACAGAGATTATCGTACCATCTTTGATTTCATGGATCCAAAATTAATGGCCCAGGGAATTAAGCTTAATATTTTTGATAATCTTGATAAATTTGTGAGTAAACATTTTTGAGAGCGATGAAGCGAAAAAAATAGTTGAATACTCGATAGGTTTTCTAGGAAGCTCTCCTCATAATACACCTTCTTTCTACCACATCATGTCCCACATTGACCTTACTCTCGGAGTTTGGTATCCAGAGGGAGGTATGAGGAAAGTTGCAGATTCTGTTTATAGGCTTGCGATGTCATACGGTGCAAAGTTTCATTTTGATGAGCCAGTTGAAAAGATAGAAATTGAAGACAAAAAAGCTACACGGGTTATAACTAACAAGAATTCCTACAATGCAGATTTAGTAATTGTTAATGCAGATTATGCCCATGCAGAACTTGATTTAATTGATAAAAATTACAATACTTATTCAGAACAATACTGGGATAAAAGAGTCATGGCGCCTTCTGCTTTAGTTGCCTATGTTGGAGTAGATAAGAAATTTGATGAGCTTTCCCACCATACACTTTTCTTAGATAAAGACTGGTCAAAAGGTTTTGATACACTATTTGATCCCAAGAAAGCAGCCTGGCCAGAAAATCCTTCTTACTACGTAAATGTGCCTTCAAAAACAGATTCAACTGCAGCACCAAAAGGAAAAGATACCCTGTTTATCTTAGTTCCCCTCGCACCTGGCTTAAAGGATACTCCGGAGATGAGGGAGCAATTCTACAACAAAATAATGGATAATCTTGAGAATACAATAGGTCAGAATATCAGGGACCACATTGTTGTTAAGAAAATATTTGCATTGACAGATTTCAAAGAGAGATACAATGCATACAAAGGTACCGCTCTAGGCTTGTCCCACACAATGATGCAAACAGCATTATTCAGACCCTCTCACAAAAGCAAGAAAGTGAAAAACCTGTACTACACGGGCCATTATACACACCCAGGGATAGGAGTCCCAATGACCTTGATATCATCACAAATAGTGGCAGATGAGATAATTAAAGAATATAAATAATGTGAAGGATTATGGTAGATAAAACACTTTATTCGATATTCAAAGGCGGTAGTAAAACGTATTTTTATAGTACTATATTCTTCCCAGAAAGGGCCAAAGAAGATGTATTTAAATTGTACAGTTTTGTGAGAAAGGCCGATGATTTAGTAGATTCTATACCTCAACAAACAGAAGAATTTTATGAATTCAAAGATAGATATCACGAAGCTCAAAAAGGAGACATTACTGGAGACATAGTTATTGACTCTTTTGTTGAAGTTTCAAGAAGAAAGAACTTTGAATCAAAATGGGCGGATGCTTTCTTGGAATCTATGGAAATGGATATCACTAGATCTACCTATAATAATCTAGACGAACTTAAAGTTTATCTTCATGGGTCTTCTGAAGTCATAGGTCTATTTATGGCAAGAATCCTGGATTTACACGAATATTCTTTCACTGCCGCAAGGCACTTAGGTAGGGCAATGCAATTTATCAATTTCATAAGGGACATATCTGAAGATTTGCTATTGGGAAGAATTTATTTCTCACAGGAAGATCTAGAAGAATTCAGACTGCCAAGCTTGGAGTTAAAGGACACAAAAGCAAGACCCGATCAATTCAAGGGATTTATCCAAAAACAATTAGATACTTACTTCGATTGGCAAAAGAAGGCTGAAGAGGGATTCCCATATATTCCAAAGAGATACTTAATACCGATAAAAACTGCATCTGACATGTACAACTGGACAGGCAGAACAATAAGCAAAGATCCTTTTATTGTCTATAAGAAAAAAATAAAACCCTCAGTTCCAAGAATAGTATCAACTATAGCTTACAATTCAATTCTTTTAAGAGAAAGCGACCAGATCAAAGACCTAAGATTAACCATTAATTATCTCTCCGAATAGGGGCGATAATTTTGACAAATCCATTGAAATTAATTTATAAAATTTCAAGATTTAGATTCTGGATATATACTGGCGGAACTTACGTTGTAGGCTACGCCCTTGGATTTAACAGTATTTTTGATTTTTTCAAACTCGATTATTATGTATATTTAGTATATTTTTTTCTTCTAGCAAATATCTTCATTTATGGAGTTAATGATTACTGGGACAAAGAAACTGACAAAAACAATCCTAAGAAAGAAGAAAAAGAATATAGGGTAGAAGACAAAGAAAGAAAAAGCCTACTTAGAACATTATATTTTGTCGGGATAATAAGCTTAATTTTAATGGTATTTCAGGACAATATAGAGCGGCTTATTTTCTTGATATTTTTGTTTTTATCCTATTTCTATAGTGCAAAACCCCTAAGATTTAAGCAGGTTCCATTCCTTGATTTCTCTTCAAACTATCTATACGTAATGCCTGGAATCTTTAGCTATTACATGATTAGTAAAACATTACCTCCATTAATATTTTTGTTAGGAGCTTTTTTCCATATAGCCGCAATGCATATATTTTCTGCGATACCAGATATTCAGTATGATAAAGAGGCCGAGATCACGACAACTCCGGTCTTTATTGGAAAAAGGTTATCCCTACTGTTATGCCTCATTTTCTGGGGTATTTTATCCGGAATAGTGCTAGTTTCAGCAGATTTTAATCCCTTAAGTTACCTCGTCTTGATATACCCAATATTTCCATTATTATTGCTCCTCAGAAAGGAGCTAAAGGTAGAAAAATTGTACTGGTATCTTCCATACATCAATACAACTCTCGGCGGATTATTATTTACCTCTCTTGTGCTATACAAAACATTTCTTATTTAGATAAATTTAAATTGTAATCGACTAATACGGAAATATATAATTTACAGAGGAATTTGATGGAAAAAGACCACAATAAGATGTATATTCTAATTGTTGCATCCTTAGCTTCTTTCTTAACGGCGTTTATGGGCTCTTCAATTAATATTGCTCTCCCAAGAATTGGAAGTGAATTCAATATCGATGCAGTAATATTAAGCTGGATTTCAACATCTTATTTGCTTGCAGCTGCAATTTCACTTCTCCCTTCTGGGAGATTGGCAGACCTATATGGTAGAAAGAAAATATTCACCTATGGAATTATAATATTTACAATTGCATCTTTAATTTCTGCCATGTCTAATTCTATCACTATATTAATCTTTTCAAGAGTTCTAAAAGGTATAGGGATTGGGATGGTCTTCAGCACAAGTGTTGCTATAGTTACTTCTGCCTTCCCCATCCAAGAGAGGGGTAAGGCGATAGGATACACTGTGGCTGCTGTTTATTTGGGGCTCTCAATGGGGCCTTTTATTGGGGGAATCTTAACTGAGAATTTTGGGTGGAGGAGCATATTTATTGCAAGTGTTTTAATGGGGATAGTTAGTGCTTTTATCACTATTTTAATCAAGGGAGAATGGGCGGAAGCTAAAAATGAAAAAATGGATTATATTGGTACAATAATATATGCCTTGAGCTTTAGTATGGCAATCTATGGGTTTTCCCTTCTACCCTCCGTCCAAGGCGCGGGTTTCATTTTATTTGGCATTATATTCATCTTAATATTTGTCTACTGGGAAGTTAAATTTGATAGCCCGATGTTAAACGTCAATATTTTTAGAAACAATAGGGGCTTCACATTTTCTAATTTAGCGGCCTTGATCCATTACAGTGCAACTTTTGGTATCACTTTTCTGTTGAGTTTGTATTTACAATATGTAAAAGACCTTGGACCGCAAAAGGCAGGATTAATTCTACTTTCTCAGCCTTTAGTTATGGCTATTTTTTCCCCTTATGCGGGGAAGCTCTCAGATAGAATTGAGCCCAGGGTAATTGCAACTACCGGAATGAGTATTACTTTCTTGGGATTATTGATATTTTCATTCCTAGAACAGGATACAAGTATATTATTTATTGTATTAAATTCGATACTGATAGGGTTTGGCTATGCACTTTTCTCATCCCCTAACATGAACTCCATAATGAGTTCTGTTGAAAAAAAATTTTATGGCGTAGCATCTGCAATGGTCGGTACAATGAGACTAATTGGGCAAATGATGAGTATGGCTGTTGCAATGGTCGTGTTTGCTTTGATAATAGGAAGAGTTGAAATAACACCCGAATACTACTTTGTTTTTTTATCGGCAGTTAAGATTGCGTTTAGCATATTTGCAGGTTTATCATTTGTGGGGATACTTGCATCCTATTACCGGGGAAATATCAGAAAAGATTCAAACTCAAATCATTAGATGCCAAGAGTTTTAATTTCTCTTGAAATAACATCTACTGGATTTTCAAGTTTTGAGAGTATCTTTTTATTGTTATCGTGATAAACGTCTAGATTGTCATCCTTCTCTATAAATTTAGTAATCTTCTCTGGGTCCAAAAGATGAATTTTAAGTCCTTGCTCTATCATTTTCTTTGTAACTGCCAAGAGTTTTTCTGGGTATGTAGTCAGGGCAGGTGTGTTTAGAGCGACTGCTTCCCTGTTCATGCTCCCTCCTGCACTTATGACAAGGTCAGAATAGCTCATAAGGCTAAGAGCATCGACAGGTTCTTCTGGAACAATGACATTATCATAATTAAAAACAGATTTCTGCTCCTCAAATCTTGGAAAGACTACAAACTGGTAATCTTTTAGGCATTTTGTTTTTTCAAGTATCGCCTTAATTATAGTTTTATCTTTGTTACCATTGTAGTAATTTGCCTTCACAGGCTCTGGCCTCATAACAATTGTAAATTTGTCCTCAGAAAGACCTAATTGAGAAATAAAAGAATCATCATATTTAAAATCATTAACATTTGCAATTTCACAAAAACCATTAAAACGGATTACTTGGCTTTCATGAACCCCGTATCTCGTTATTTCTTCGAGAGCTATTGCATCTGGAGCAATTACTTTTGAGGATAAAGGCAGCATGAGTTTGTTTTGGACAGTTGCAGTTTCATTATCTAGTATACAGATTGATGGGATCCCAAGTCCATACGATACTCTGGCACCTTCAACTGAATGCTTGTATAGGGCCAAATCAATGTCTTCACTGCTAATTAACTCGGAAAGTTCAAGAATTCTTTTTGAACTTTCAATTAGCTTTGATTTTTTACAGAAACCACCATGTCTACCTACTACGGTGTGCTTTATTCCGTGTAAATCTAATAAAGCTGAAAGTCCATCAAAGTCTCTAGAAGTGACAAAAGTTTCATGACCTCTTGATTCAAAATTCTTTATAATGCCTTTAAAGAAGTTTACGTGTGGCGTATTTGATATGTCAATCCATACTTTCATCTTTATCGAACTTCAATACTTTGATATATATTTTAAAGTTTCGGGTATAATTGTTTCACAGACGAAAAAAATAAGCTTAATTAGAGCTCTAATTCGATAACAGAGCACTAAAATAATATATAACAATTCCTAATCCTTGATTATCCCTTATTTTACTATAATAAGGCAAAAAATAATATCTTACCCTCCATGCGCTGTAGCAAGTATTTTTAGGGTTTCACCGCTTTTAACTGTGTCATCTATTGATGTAAGCATTCTATCGTCGACCATTACAAGCATATATTCATTGATTTTTCCATTCTGGATAGCTGCATTTACAAATTCTTTGTCATACTTATTTGAAATGTATTCAATGATTTCTTTGAAGGTCATTTGATCGCATGGTACATCTATCTCGTTTTTTCCTAACATATCCCGATATTCTGCATATAGTTTTACTTTGATCATAGGCAATCTATAAATAAATCATGCTGCAATCTTTTTAAATGTTTTGAATTTTCTTAATTATCATAAATAAATTATTCTTGGTATATTAATAGAATATTATATTTCTTAGCTAGAATCTGCATATATCAATAAAATATCACCCATATAATTAACATTTCAAAAACTATTTAAATCCAAAGAAACTCAGATTGAGTGGTGATTTCAATGACATTTTGTGCAAGTTGTGGTTCGCAGAATCCCGATGGCAGTCAATTCTGTACCGGTTGTGGTGCTAAATTAGGTGCCGGAGGACAAGCAAATCCCGGATTTTCAGGTGGAGGTCAGGGATATAAATTTGAAATTAAAGATAGACCTGTTTTTAGTATTTTAAATATTAATATGAGTAGTGGACAATCAATAGTAGCAGAAGCAGGTGCAATGGTAACAATGTCCTCTAATGTCAGCATAAAAACTGAAATGAAAGGCGGACTTGGTGGGGCCTTAAAGAGAGGCGTTCTTGGTGGGGAATCTTTATTTATGAATACATTCACAAGCAACGGCCCAGGGACTATTAGCTTTGCTCCGGGATATCCAGGGGATATAACGCATATAAAAATGAAAGGCGATACATGGTTCTTGCAAGGAGGAGCCTATATGTGCTGCTCACCAGAGATAACTATTGATACCAAATTCCAAGGACTAAAAGGATTGGTATCTGGAGAGGGTTTATTCTTCCTAAAAGCTGATGGTGTTGGAGACCTATTTATCTCAAATTATGGATCAATAATAGAAAAAGAGCTAAAGGGGGAATCATTCAAAGTCGATACTGGTCACCTTGTAGCATTTTCTAGCGGTATTACTTATAATATCGAAAAGATCGGGGGTTGGAAGTCTACAATCCTAAGCGGTGAAGGTCTTATTGCAAATGTTTCTGGTACTGGAAAAGTATTGCTACAAACAAGATGTGCACAAGCTCTTGCCCAATGGCTTGTACCGTTCATGCCCTCAGGTGGCGGTGCAGGTGGAGGCGGTTTTAAAATAGGATTAAGCTAAATAAATTTTTATTTTTATTCTTCTTTTTCTTCTAAATCAATTTTTACACTCTTCTTTATTGCATAACCTGCTTCCGCTTCACAAGCTTTTAAAATCCCACATGGTACAGGGCATACTGCATGTAGTATGTCTGCTTTTTGATAGACAGGATTTATTGGCATCTTTTTGAAAACTACGTCTTTATCCAAAGTTTCTATATCTTCAGCATATTTTTCAACTAATTTGCAGTTAGTTACTATTTCGACTTTAAATCCTAGCCCTTTTCTTTTTACCTTGACTTTATTAACAAATCCACATGCTCCAGCATCAATTGTTCCTTCAATCATGTTATCACTTTTTTAATATACAGTCTATATTATGGTCATCAACTATAACATATTTGTATCCTTGCTCTGTTAAAAATATTTGTCTATTTGCAGAGTATTCTTGATCTCTGGTATCTTTAGTGACAATTGAATAAAACTTTGCAGATGATCCATCTTTCTTTGGCCTTAATATCCTCCCTAATCTCTGGGCTTCTTCTTGTCGCGACCCAAAAGTACCTGAAACTTGGATAGCCACATTTGCATCTGGCAAGTCTATGGCAAAATTTGCCACTTTAGACACAACAAGAATACTAATCTTACCTTTTCTAAAATCAGAGTATATTCTTTCCCTCTCTTTGTTTGGAATTTTACCAGTTATTAGTGGGGCTTTAAGAGATTCTGCAATTTTTTCAAGTTGTTCTATGTACATACCAATAATAAGAATTCTATCATTTTTGTGATGCTCAATTATTTTCTTTAAAATTTCATATTTGAAGGGATTTTCTGCAGCTATCCTGTACTTGTTTCTATCGTCAGATGTGGCATATACTATTCTAGATTTTTCAGGCATATGCACCCTAATTTCATAGCATATAGCTTCTGCTATCCAACCCTGCTGTTCAAGATTTTTCCAAGGCATGTCAAATTTCTTTGGCCCAATAAGGCTGAAAACATCTTTTTCCCTTCCGTCTTCCCTTACCAAAGTAGCTGTTAATCCAAGTCTTCTCTTTGATTGTATGTGGGCTGTAACTTGGAATACGGGCGCAGGTAGTAGATGAACCTCATCATATATTATAAGGCCCCAATTCTTCTTGTCAAATATATTGAAGTGGGTAAATTCATCTTCTTTCTTGCTTCTATAGGTCAATATTTGGTATGTTGTTACCGTTATCTCCCTTATTTCTTTTACTTCGCCAGTATATTCGCCTATCTTCTCTCGCGGGATATCAGTTTTATCTAATATTTCATCAATCCACTGCCTAACAGCAATAACATTTGGACAAGTAATTAAGGTATTAGTCTTTACTTTCGCCATGACGCCCATACCAATTACTGTCTTACCTGCCCCGCAAGGAAGGACAATTGTTCCGCTACCTCCTTCTACTCCGCCACCCCTGTAGAAAACATTTACGGCATCTTCCTGATATTTTCTTAATTGGAAATTGACTCCACTTTTTGTAGTACCTAGGAGGTTAATCTCCAAATAGTCTCCATCTTCGTAACCTGCCAAATCAAGGGCAGGCCACCCAATCTTAATTAAATCTTGTTTCAAAAATCCTCTGCTATTGGGATCTACCTTAAGGGTATTATCATCTATAGTATCAAGGACGTATTTTTTTATACGCTCGTTGTTCTGAATTTCTTTAATAAGAAGCTCGTCTTGTGAAAAAAGAACTAAATCCTCGTTAATCTTTTTTAAAGAAAGCCTTCCAAATCTAGACATTATGTCCTTAATGTCGCTTATAACATTGGAAGGGATATCATACCTTGAGTATTTCAAAAGAATATTGATAACTTCTTCACTCGTAAGCCCTGCGGCTGCAGCGTTCCAAAGAGATAGATCAGAAAGCCTATACGTGTGAATGTGTTCAGGGCTCTTCTCAAGTTCTGAGAATCTTGAAATGTCGTCTCTAGCATCTTCGTACAAGGGATTGGCCACCTCAAGGAACATTGATCGGTCTCCCTGTACAATTAAAGGTTTTGGAAAATCCATTAAAATTCACCATTAGTCTAATAATATATTAATACAGTTTTTATAAAACTCTCTAACTAGCATTTAAAGGTTTTGGGTGAGGTTAATTATTTTGTTGTAAGGTAAACAAGTATAGCTAAAGCTATAGTAGTAAATAAGTCAGGCAGTATTAAGAATGGCCCGAGACCTGTTGATCTGAAGCCACATATAGCATGCAATAAAGGGCTTGATGTTAAGATATCAAAAAGAAAGGCCAAAGAGAAAATAGCCAATCCTAATGAAAATGGCGATTTTGTTTTTCTGTAGATATTTGCATAAAGAACAAAAACAGCCAATATTAGCCCAATGTTAACTAAGGAAAGGGCATATTTTATTTGAAACATGTAACCTTTATCCCATATGCTACATGTTGGATACTCGCAAACACCGTTTTCAACTAATCTTCTCGGAATAAATCCCATTCCTGATAATCCTAAGTATTTATTATTTTTTAAACTCATCAACATCTAACCCCATATCTTTACAAATCTCATTAAAGCTATTAATATTTTTGTCAAGTAATTCTGAAGGAAAATATGTCTTTCCATATTTATCTCCGACTGCGGATAAAAGACCATTTTTCTCTAATATACCCAAATGATGCTGGACAGTTTTGTATTCTATGCCTGTGGCCATGGATATTCTATTGGCATTTGAAGGGCTAGAAATTATATATCTCAGGATTAATGCCCTATTCACGCCGCCTCTTGAACCTGCAATAAGCCACAAGAGTATTTTTTTGTCTTTGTCCATGTAAATTCATGTGAGTTCATTCTCTTTATTTTATATGTTTTTCTTTTAATAATATATTTGATATTTTATAATCTTTGGAGTATACTATCTAAAACTATTTCTAGAAGTACTTATAAAAGAATTTTCCGAAATTTATACCTATTTATTCCCAAATCTTAGTTAATAAAAGAAATAAAAATTATACCAAGGGAACAGTTGAACTCCCATCTAGGAATACTAAAACTTTTGCATCTTTGCCTTTTTGTGCCAAGGCCTTGTCTATCGAATTTTGAAGAGAATTGTGGGGGGCTATAAAAATTTGCTCCAAAACTTTGTCCTCAAGATCAGTTACCGCCCATATCTCTCCACATGTTGCAAGCTCTGCAATTTTAGCGGCTTTATGGTATCCGAGTATATAATTATTTTCAGTTGCTTTTATTACTTCTTCGGGTGTGTCGTTATCTTTAAGTAGATCATAGAAGGTCTTATCTCCAATTCCATCTCTGCAACTAGAAACTAGTATTAGAATACCACCGTCTTTCAAAGCAAGTTTTGTGTTTTCTATTGCTTTTTGGGATTGATATAAACTAACATCCATCGGATATGGGGCTACTGATACAATTATGTCTGCCTTTCCTGGCACAGGTACGCAAAATAATTTGTCAACAGCTTTAGCTGATTCGTATAATATTTCTATTATTTCTCCAGCTTGCGCATCAAATATATTGCCTTCTCCATCGGCCACGACATTTATTGCAAAAACGTTTGGTTTTATTTTCATTATCTCTCTTACTGCATCTTCCATATCGTCATGGACTGGATTCCCCTTTAGAGATAATGTCTTAGAGTTGGGAGAAAGAGCATGCTTGTGATTTGCTGTTATTGTTTTTATCGATGATACTCCGGGCAAGAATGATTTTCTTGTACCTGTATAACCTGCAAAATAATGTGGCTCAGAAGATCCTATTGTAACTATTGCTTCATTTTCAAGTACTTTCTTATTGATATAGAGTTCAGTGCCTCTTTGTGTCTTACCTATGTATTGAAGAAGTTCATCTTTTCTAGAATCATGAACTGTGATTTTACTTTTAAATTCTGAGTAATATGGCCCAAAAATATTATTGAATTCCTCTTCTGTTGGAACTCTATGGGATCCTGTGGCTATCATAAACTCTATTTTATCCATATACGGCTTCATTAGAGGATATATAGTATCCAAAACTTTCTTGGTCGGTGTGGGTCTTTGACCGTCATTTATCAGGAAAATTATACTTTTGTGTTTCTTTAAAAAATCCTTTAAAGGTAAATTATTTGTTGGATTTTCAATTGCCTTTTTTAATACATTTTCTTTTGCTGAGCCTTTAACTTCCTTTGGTTCAACAATTCCAAGAAGATTTTTGTCAGGTATCTCTATCAAAACTTTATCTTTCTTGTAAGGTATATTCAATTTCATTAATTCACCCTTAGAAATATCCAATTCCATCCATGGTAAGGGAGATAAATTTATAGTCTTTGTTCATATCCTTTAAAAGAGAAAGCAAAGCCATATGCTCTTTTCCTGAACCTGAAATTAGATTAACATAAATTTCGTCACCAATATCTTTTGGAAGTCTATCTCGTATCGCATTTTTGATATTTTCAATCGGCATGGAAGGATTTACCACTACCCAATCCACATCTTTGCTCGGATTGAACTTTTCTCTGCCAAAATCATTTGTTACAAGGATTATCTTATCCCATTCTTCAGTAATTAGTCTACCTACATGCCCCCATGTTCCCTTCCCTGTAGATATTAAAGCGACGAGAGTTTTCATTAAAGCCATCTCCTAATAACTTCGGAAAGTCTCTTGACACCTAGATTTATTTCCTCATCTTTCGGGAATGAGAAATTCAATCTCATTGTGTGTCTTCCTAGGTTATCTTCTATGTAGAAAGCGCTTCCAATGACATAAGCAACATTTGAATTGATTGCATCGGTAAACATTTCTTTTGTATCTACATATTCAGGCAACACAATCCAATTGAACATTCCTCCCTCAGGCCTAGTCCACTTACACTCATTTGGCATGTATTCATCCAATGAGGATAACATCACATCTCTTTTGATTTTATAGAAATTCAGTATCTTTACTAGGTGCTTGTCCAAATAATTTTGAGAATAAATAGCCGCTATCCTCTGACCAAAAGTATTGGTATGCAAATCTACAGCTTGCTTTGCTATTATCATCTTTTTAAGTAATTCCCCAGTTCCCAAAGCCCATGCAATTCTAAATCCAGGTGCGAGTATCTTGGAGTACGTTCCTAAATAAATGACTCTCCCTTCAGTATCATAAGACTTTATGGCCTTTAGATGTTCTCCTTCGTACCTAAGTTCACCATAGGGATTATCTTCAACAACCACTAAATCATAATCATTAGCAATTTTAATTATTTCTTTTCTTCTCTTTTCACTTGTAGTAATCCCTGTGGGATTATGGAAGTTTGGAACTAAATAAAGTATTTTTGGTTTCTTTCCGTCTTCTTTTAAGGTCTCGAGTGTTTCGATTAATAAATCGGTTCTTATCCCTTCACCATCCGATGGAACATCAACGAAATCACAGAGATATGATCTAAATGCACTTAACGCTCCAAGGTAACTTGGAGCCTCAACTATAACGACATCTCCTGGATTTATTAGAATCTTAGAGATTAAATCAAGGCCTTGTTGTGAACCGCTGGTAATTAGAATATCGTCTGGGGTACAGGCAATGCCATATTTACCCATCATTCCAGCTATATATTGTCTTAGCTCTGGGTCACCCTCTGTAAGCCCATACTGCAAGCCATTGTTATTTGAGTTTAAAACGTCATTTACAATCTTTTTTATTTCTTCCAACGGAAACGTTTGAGGATTTGGAAGACCGCCTGCAAGTGAGATTATCCCAGGTTTTTGGGTAAGCTTAAGGATTTCTCTTATCTCTGATGCTTTTACTCTCTTTGCAGTCTCTGAAAATATTGAATCGTCCATATAAATCAACATAAAGAAAGCCATGTTATAATTTAAAAAACTTTCTTTTCATTGTTGAATCTTTGAACATCCCCTCTGTAAGGCCTTTTAATAATCCTAAAATTATAGGCCCGTACAGAATCCCCAATGCACCAAACATGTACGCTCCGCCCAAGAACCCCACCAAAACAATAAATGGATGTAGCTGTGCTTTATTCCCTCCAAGTTTTGGAAAAATATAGAAATTATATAATATGAAAAGAACTATGACCCCGTATGTCAATACTGCAAACCCTTGGACTATGTCGCCAATTAAAATGTAATAAAATCCAACGGGCAAGAAGATAGTCCACGGGCCAACTACAGGTAAGAGTGCAGCTAATCCTGTTAAAAGACCCAAAAGGAAAGAGTAGGGGACACCTATTACTAAAAAACCAATTGTGGCAAGAAATGCCATAATCATTGCGCTCATAACGTTCGCATAAATTAAGCCATTAATTACCTTCTTTGTGGGCCCAAGTATCTCAATTATATTATTTTGATAATTATTTGGAATCATTCTTTCGAAATAATTTTCTACTCTTTCTTTTTCATTCAAAAAATAGAAGAGAGAAAGGAATAATACTACAACGTTCATCAAAGTAAGAGGAAGTTGACCCATTGTGCTGGCAAAAAAATCAGAGATATTGATAATTTGGGGAAACGTATCGGATATTACTCCATAGAAGGGGCTGCTTTGAACCTCTAATCCTAAGAGGTCAAATATAGTAGTTGGTGTTTCTTTTTTTAGGACTTGTGTAACAAAAGTAAGTTGTTCTACGGCTTTATAGAATCCGTATAACAAAGTAATAAGAAATGGTGCGGATACAAACAAAGTTGTTAATGCCGCCGATAGTCCTCTCCTTTTCAATTTTTGAAAAATAAAATCATAAACGGGATGAAATGCGTAAGAAAAGATTAATCCCCCTAATATACCAGGTATTATAGGATAGACAAGATATATTCCCAGTAATAATATAGAAATAGTGATTACTAATTTAGTTGCAGTGATTCTATCCATATCAAATATTAATTGTTCTCTTTTTTAAAACTTTATCTCATCTGGAGCTTTTCTTAGATTTCTTATCTTTGATCATTTTAAGCCTGAATTTATTTTCTCTTTCGAGCTCCTCCAATCGAAAATCAATGAACTTCTTCTGAGATTCTAATCGGGGTATGATCTTTGACTCTAAAGCATTTACTCTTCTTTTTGTGACTTCGATTTCATTTAATACTTTCTTAAGTGTTGATTCTGCCTCAACTGCTTTTGCTACATATTCTAATACTTTTTCATATTCTTCCACAGTTTCATCAATCTTTGAGGATGTTGAAAGAATGCTATATCCCCTCTCATTGATACCTTTTTTAAAAGATAAATCAGATATTTTAGGAACTTGAACCCCCAGAATATTCTTGCTATCCAAATAGAATTTAGGGGCGCCTTTTTTAATTAATGCGCAAGAGGCAACAGCAATTTCCCCTTCAAAAGCTATTGTCATTCCAAGATATTTCTTTGCAATTTCATAACTTTCTTCAAGAGTTTCTTGAGCTTCTTTGGCATCCTTAACCATCCCAAAAAGATTCATGACTAGGCCATCTCTTTTCTTCTTTAGGATATTATACCCTGTTTTAGAAAGTTTGATTTTCCTCTGAAGTTTTATCAACTCAGACCTAGTCGGCTTTATCTGTGGCACCCTTAAATCTCCTCATATATTTCTCGATTAATTCATCACTTACTCTTAATAATTTATCTTCAGGTAGTTTTGAAAGAATCTCCCATCCTATATCTAGCGTATTTTTTATTTCTCTGTTTTCATTCGATTTTTGAGATACAAATCTTTTTTCAAAATCATCTGCAAAGTCCAAAAATAATTTGTCAGATTTTGAAAGAGATTCTTTACCAACAATTGAAACAATTCCTCTAAGGTCTTTTCCTTCAGCGTATGCTGCATATAATTGATCAGATACAGATTTATGATCTTCTCGGGTCCTATCTTTTCCGATTCCCTTGCTCATTAATCTTGATAATGAAGGCAGAACATCAATAGGAGGATATATGCCCTTCCTTTGGAGATCTCTAGAAACAATAATTTGTCCTTCTGTGATATACCCAGATAAATCAGGTATAGGGTGAGTAATATCGTCACCTGGCATTGTGAGGATAGGTACTTGTGTAACAGAACCGTTTTTACCTTCTATTCTTCCAGCCCGTTCATAAATTGAAGCAAGATCTGTATACATGTAACCCGGGTAACCCCTTCTCCCGGGAACTTCTTCCCTAGCAGATCCTATTTCCCTTAAGGCTTCACAGTAATTTGTCATATCAGTCATTATAACTAGCATATGCATATCGTAGTTAAATGCAAAAAATTCAGCAGTAGTCAAAGCTATTCGTGGTACGATTAGTCTTTCAATTGAAGGGTCTGAAGCAAGATTTAAAAAAACGATTCCTCTTTCTAACGCTCCTGTTTTTTCAAAATCACTTATAAAATATTTCGCTTCTTCTTCGGTTATACCCATTGCAACAAAGATAACTGCAAAACTTTCAGTACAATCCAAGACCGTTGCTTGTCTTGCTATCTGTAAAGCTAGTTGATTATGTGGTAATCCAGATCCTGAAAATATAGGAAGTTTTTGCCCCCTAATTAATGAATTCATTCCATCTATAGCAGATACACCTGTCTGAATGAATTCGTGAGGAGGTGCTCTTTTGTAAGGATTTATTGGGAGCCCATTGATATCCAATCTAGCTTCAGGTATAACTTTTGGCCCACCGTCAAGTGGATCCCCCGAACCAGAAAATACTCTTCCAAGCATGTCATGTGAAACTGGAACTTTTAATACATCACCTGAAAACTTAACATAGGCATTTTTGTCAATGTTTCTAGTTCCTTCAAAAACTTGAACAACAACTTTATTCCCCGATGTGTCCAATACTTGGCCTCTTTTTCTACTCCCATCGGAAAGAGTGATGTTGACATATTCGCCATATCCTATATTCTCAGTATTTTCTAGAAAGATAAGGGGCCCAGTTACAGAAGTGATAGTTTTGTACTCTTTCATCGAATCATTCCTCCCCTAGGAGTAACTTGAATTCCTTTGACATTGTTTCGTTAATCGAGCCTATTTTACTCTCAAAATCTTTCCTATATCTTACTTTAGATATTTCTGCTCTTGACTCGAGTTTTATTATCTTATCAATTTCAACACCGTTTTCAATTGCGTTATTTCCTAATCTGGAAAATCGGATAATCGCATTTAATAGTGAAAATTGCCTCTTTAATGAGTGAAATTCATCCACTTCATGGTAAGAATCCTGTTGTAAAAATATCTCCCTTAACATTCGAGCGATTTCTAATAAAAATTGTTGATCTGGAGGCAGTGCATCTGCACCTACAAGCTGTACAATTTCCTGCAACTCTGCTTCCTTCTGCAATATTTCCATTGCTTCAGCTCTTGTTCTATCCCAATCAACAGATATTTTACTTTCGAACCATTCTTTTAGGGAATCATAGTAGAGTGAATAAGATTCAAGCCAATTAATCGAAGGGAAATGCCTTTTTTGTGAAAGGTTTGAATCTAATGCCCAGAAAGTTTTTGTTATTCTGAGGGTATTTTGGACTACTGGCTCTGAGAAATCTCCTCCTGGTGGTGAAACAGCGCCTATAACAGTTACTGAACCTATTTTGCCCCCGAGAGTAACTACGATTCCCGCCCGCTCATAAAAACTTGATAACCTAGAAGAGAGATATGCAGGATATCCTTCTTCACCGGGCATTTCCTCCAGTCTTGAAGATATTTCTCTCATGGCTTCTGCCCATCTTGATGTGGAATCTGCCATGAGCGCAACGTCATAACCCATATCCCTATAATATTCAGCGATGGTGATCCCGGTATAAATTGAAGCTTCTCTTGCGGCCACGGGCATGTTTGAAGTATTTGCGATAAGTACGGTTCTATTCATCAATGGGCCACCTGTTACAGGATCTACTAATTTAGGAAATTCTGTAAGAACATCAATCATCTCATTTCCTCTTTCACCGCACCCGATATAAACAACAACTTTGGTATCGCTCCATTTTGCAAGCTGTTGTTGTGTTACAGTTTTACCGCTACCAAAAGGCCCAGGGATTGCAGCGGTACCGCCTTTGGCCAAAGGAAATAGAACATCTATAATTCTCTTACCTGTGACTAAAGGAACATTTGGAATCATTTTATCTTTGAAAGGCCTTGGAACTTTGACAGGCCATCTTTGATACATCTTAATTACTGCATCGTTGTCTAATCTGCACAGTATTTCCTCAACAGTATATTCTCCTTTTTCTAAAATCTCTACAATTTCTCCAGATATGTTTGGGGGCGACATTATGAAATGTTTTGTGAATTCATTCTCGTTGACATAACCAATTATATCTCCAAAATTTACTTTATCGCCTTTTTTCTTTGATGGGAAGAATTCCCATTTCTTCTCTCTGTCGATTCCAGGGGCTTCGGCACCCCTCTTAATGTATTCCCCCATTAGCTGTGAGAGTTTTGGTAATGGCCTTTGAACTCCGTCATATATTGAGCCCAACAACCCTGGCCCCAAATCAACTGATAACGGCATTCCAGTTGTAGTGACCTCATCACCTGGTTTAAGAAGAGATGTGTCCTCGTAGACTTGGATAATTGTTTTATCATAATCAATTTCTATCACTTCTCCGAACAGTCCTTCTTTACCAACTCGGACTAGCTCATTCATCTTAGCGTCTATATTTGTTGCCGTGACTACAGGCCCAGATACCCTATAAATTGTACCTTTATTTTCCAAATTAATTACCCCACAGGTCAACTCCAATTACGTGTTTTATTTTGTCTCTCAAGATATCGCTTAATTTTTCTCCCAATACAATTACTGTTGGTTTGACTGAAGTGTCGACCTTTAATTTACTTTTACTTGAAAGATTTTTGTAATATTCGGGTTGAATAATTATAATTCCTACTTCTTTATCCTTAAACATGTCATTAAGGTGATCTTCAAATTCTTGATCGTTTGCTATTCTCTCACTTTTCTTGATTCCTAATAACTTAAATCCCATAACAAACTCCTCATCACCAATTACTCCAAATTCCATCAGATCACCAAGCTATCCTCAATTATTTTTTTCTCAAGATTGGAGGCTTTTCCCCTGGATATTTTCCGGATATTCTCAACTTCAATTTTTTTAGAGATAATGTAGTGGAGAACGGGCATTATGGTAAAAGGATCTCCTATAAATTGTTCTTTTGCGCATTTCATTAGATATTTTTCCAGAGATTCTTCTAGATAAAAGAGGGTTTTTTCTTGCCAGTGTTTTTCAATAATAACCCCGTAAGGAGTTTTTTTCATTTTCTTTAAAAAATCGTTATCATGGGACCTTAAGAGGTTGCCTAAATCATCAATCCCAAAAAATAATCCCCCTTCAATCATGTTTTTTTGTTCTTCTTCAGGAGCAAATCTGTATCTTCTCATCCTCATTATATTTTTTATATTTGTAATATCAATCTCTGTACGAATAAAATCAACGAATAGAGATTTTTTTTCCTTCTTAAAAGTATCAAGAGTACTCTTGAAGTACATTTTAAAAAGTTCTGATTCTATATCTGCTATCTCTTTTGTTTCGTCTAAAAAATTAAATTGTTCTAATTTTTTTAATTTCTTGATAACATCTTCATAGCTATAGTTTTTTACAAGGGACATTATAAAACTAAAAGGTAGCTCCCCTATTGGAATCAGTGTCTTTTCTATTTCATAATCAGTTGCTTTGGAGTATTTACCTCTCAAAATAGAGATTATGTTGTGGATGTCCCATCTAGTTAATATTGCAAAAGCATAAGCCGAAGCTTTTTTTCCACTCATTTTTATTAGCTTATGATAAGTATTCCCTAGATTTTTATTAAGTGAATGTTCTATTAACTCTACACCCCGATAATCTCTTGATAAAGAGTCAATTTCTTCTTTGTAGTTTCCTTCTCCCAAAAATCTAGCTATTTGAGAAACCTCCATGTTCAAGAGTTTAATATATGCATCGCTCTTGAATAATTTACTTTCCATGGCTCTTACCCTAGTGTTAAGATAACTATAATTAGTTTCTCCAAGCCAATTTTCAGAGAAGACTACATTTGAATCCATACTCAGCCTCACCAAATAAAATATCTCTTATCTCTTTGAGATTATTTTCAAAAACATAGTTTAGGATAGCTTCAAAAGTAAAGTCTTCTTTTATCTTACCTGTTGGATCTCCCGTTGAAATACCGCCTATTGTATTAATGTTACCTTTATATTTTTCCCCAGCTAATTTTCTCGCATATTTTTCATCATTTTTGTTAGAAAAGACGTATTCAAGTTCGGCCACTGATATTAATTTCTTAAGGATAATCTCTCTTTTTTTTGATTCGATATTCTCTAGTTTAGTTTTAGTGATTGCAAATATCTCTTCAAGTACCTCTTGTTCCATCCTTAGTCTTTTTCTTTTAATTTCAAGATTGGTTCTAGAAGTCTCAGTTCTAGCTAGTAAAGATGTCTTTTCTTTAACCAAATCTTGTTTCTTTATCTTTAGTTTATCTATAGCATTATCGATATCATGTAATTTAATCTTCTTTTTTTCTTGAAGCTGCTCGCTATATTCTTTTGCTGTTTTTCTTGCATCCTCTATCACTGTATCTGCTACTGTACTTTTCCCCATTTTTTCCCTCCTTTAAAGGAGTTGAGGCAGCACAACAAAGAGAAGAACTAATGATACTGTAAGACCAAAAATAACGATTGTTTCAGGTATTACAGTGAGAACTAATCCCTTACTGAAAAGCTCCTCTTTTTCTGTCATTGCCCCAATTGCAGCAGATCCTATATGCTTCTCTGCCCATGCTGCAGCTAGTCCTGTTAATATGACTGAAGCAACAGAGCTTAATACTACCACTATTACTGCTAATTCTGCCATCATATCACCTCTTTAATATTAAATACCAAATGGTTTATACTTAATACCTCCCCCTTCATAGAATTTTGTGAAAAATTCAACATAATGCAATCTCAAAGCATGTAAGAAACTGGCTAGAATGCCCAATAAGATGTTTCCTATATGCCCCACTATTAACACGGAATATCCCAATAATACAAAAACACCACCCATTGGGAATATTATATCCACAACAATGCTATTTATTACAATTGCTATGCCCACAGAAGATAGACCTATAGCCATTAGTCTAACATAGGATAGGATATTACTCATTATGCCAAATATCTCTATTAATCCTATAAATCCTTCTCCGACTACCAATAAAACTATTGAAGCTAAAAGGAGACCCGCTCCAAAATATAGCAATATATCCGAGATATAGATACTGCTTGCTAGAAATATTATTGAAAATATGAGTACAATCCATCCGCCTTTTTTTAAAATGGCTTCTTTTAAGTTGTGTGACCGGTAAACATTAATAAATCCAAACACGAGGCCTAATAGAACATGTATGACTCCAATTGAGATGGAAAGAATCATTATTGGCATGAAATCTACAATTCTATCTAGAATGGGCATGCGCAACCCAAGTATTTCTTCTATGCCTAAGAGGTCGAATACATTAAATCCAAAAAACTCACCGTCAATAAAACCAAATGCCATCGTATAAATACTTGAGTATTCTAAAATGCCCAGTATCATTTTCCAGCCTTCAGTTTTAAATTTTGTTTTCATAAATAAAGAAGCAAAAAATATAACTAATCCATAACCAATATCCCCAAGCATTATTCCATAGAAAAGAGGAAAGGTTATAAAAATTGCAAAAGTAGGATCAATCTCTTTAGTCTTAGGATATTCAAATAATTCCAATAATAACTCGAAAGGTTTGACTGGACTTGGATGTTTGAATTCAACAGGTACGGATTCCTCATCACTATATTTAATCTTATCAAGATTTATCCTATCGCCAAATCTTTTCTTTAAAATACTTTCAATCTCTTGGTATTTTTTTTCAGGTATCCATCCTTCAACTATGAAAGTATTCTTGGTAGTCGTGAATCTTAAAGGGGCTTCCATTTTTTCTATTTCACTTGATAAAAAGTCTTCATATTGTAACAGAAAAGCTGATTTTTCTTTTATCGTAGACTCCATCTGATCTTTGAATATATTTTTTTGTTCTTCAAGTTCCGATTTTGAAGATACTAAATCATCAAGGGAAGCAACTAATTTTTTTTGTATCCCTATATCCCCTAAGTCGCCAATCGACTTAATTTTTTCTATCTCTTTTAGTATAAGATTTATTTTAGATATTTTCTCGTTATAGGATTTGATAACATTTTCCGCCTCATAGACTTCTTTTTCTAGCTCTCTTGAAACTTCTCTTTTGACATAAGTTGATTTAATATTGTCAGGTCGGATATCAAACTTGCTCAAAAAAGCCCTGATAGAAAGCAAGAGTTCAGAAAATTTTGAGACTTCACCCAATGATTTTCCTATTTCGAAGGTTTCGTCTTGTTCTTTAAAGTCCACAATATGGATTATCTTTAATGAATGAAGGATTTCAATAGTCTCCTTCATAGCATCTTTAGTTCCAACTAAAGTTATTTTAGTCATCCTTTCGTTGGAGCTCATCAATGTACCTCATGAATTTATCAAGAATAAAATTAATAGCTTCATCTTTTTTTTCTAATGCTTCTTCTCTAATCTTCTCTATCTCTATTACACCTTCAGAAATAGCCCTTTGTTTTTCCATGAGTATTCTATCTGTTTCAGTTCTAAGTTGTTTCTCAATTTCTAAATCAATGTCTCTTCTCTTTTTTTCGAGAAGCTTTTCCATTTCTACGTTCAATTCAACTAAACTTTTTTTGTGATTTTCTTCAGCGTCAGCTATGATTTTCTTTGCAGTTTCCTCTGCTTTTTTTATTTCTAAGAGTATTTCTGCTTTTTCCATGAAATCACTATTTTATAACTTACTTTAGTTGAGAAAAAATCCTTTATATATTTTTTGATATTTATTTGGATTCTTTATGCCAAAAATGGTTATTATCAAAGATTTTTTAACACGTTCAATTGCTTTAATAACGTCTTCCTCAGATTTTGCGCCCGTGCATACAACTTTGCCACTGCCAAAAAGTAGTAGAACTACTTTTGGTTCCTTTAATCTATAGATTAGCCCCGGAAACTGCTCAGGTTCATATTCACAATTTGGGAGTGTTAAGATAATATCGTCAAGATTTAGTTTCATTTCGAGATCGCCAGACGCCACGATATTCTGTACAACAATATCTGGTTCTTTTTCCATTGGAGTGCCATAATCCCTCAAAATCTCAATTATTTTGAATATAGCTCTTCTAGATTCTTCTGGAGATTTAGCTCCTGTACACACAAGTTTACCACTTCCGAAAACTAAAGTGGCGGTCTTTGGTTCATCGAGCCTGACTACCATCCCAGGAAACTGTTCTGGCTCATATTCTATGTTATCTAAAGAACTTGCGGCTTTAACTAGGTCAATTCTGTTAAATAAGTTAGCAGAAGTAACAACATTTTGAACCGTCATTTTATATTTACCTAATTTAGATTCGGACAAAGAATACCTCCAAGATTATAATATAATTTATAAGGAGTAATTTATAAATGTATTTATAAAAGTTGTGTAATATAGCCGTTCCTCCAAAATTGGAGGTTTAAATTGAAAAAATATAAATCAAATATTGAATTTGAGATAATTTTTGACTTTTTTTTCAACTAGAAATACTATAATTGACTTTACAAAATCTCCAGGAATAAAGGGAATTCCTCCCACAAGAATAGCTTTTTCTAGTGACATCCCAGTAATTAACGAAAGCCAGAGGACTCCTATTGCATATATTGGAACTATAGATAGTAAAAGCCCGGAAAAATGGATTTTATTGCTGTTGAATTTTTCATAAAATAAACCGGCCACATAAGAACCTGGCACAAAGCCAATGATAAAGCCCCCAGTTGGACCAAGCAAAATTCCGATCCCACCTGTGAAATTGTGGAAAACTGGCGCCCCTATTGCGCCTAGCCCAAGATATATCATCTGACTTAACGCGCCTAATTTTTTACCTAAAATTGCGCCAGAGAGTAAGACAAAAAATACTTGAAGAGTCAAAGGTACAGGATAAAAAGGAATTGAAATAAATCCTCCAACCGCAGTAAGCGCTGCAAACAAAGCAACGAGAGAAAGTTCTTTTGATTTTAGCATTAGCACACCAATTGTAAACTTGATTATTTTTTTAGTTTACAATCTATTTAAAAAGTTTTCTCTTGAGCTTCATATATTTCAAATGCACGGGATATAGTATCAGAATCGTAGGCGTCTTTATCATCCCTTATTCTCAATACCCGGGGAAATCTCAGTGCAAATCCACTTTCGTATTTAGGGGAATGCTGCATTTCATCATAAAGAACTTCAACGACAATTTTTGGAACTATGGTTACTGTTTTGCCTTTTTCTTCCAAAATCAATGGCGTCAGTTGTTCAGTGATCTCAGTGAAAAGCTCATCTGAAAGCCCTGTTGCCACTTTCCCTATTGTTAAAAATTTACCTTCTTCATCCCTTATACCAAGAAGTAGAGACGAAAGCCATTTTTTTCTTCGTCCCTCCCCCCATTCAGCCCCTATTATAACTAAATCCAGTGTTTCCAAGGTGCGTTTAATTTTAAGCCATTTTTTACCTCTTGCTCCAGGTTGGTACTGAGATGAATAGTCTTTTATCATAATGCCTTCATGCCCTTCATTAATAGATTTATTATAGAAATCTTTAATCTCTAAAGGATCTTTTGATACCTTATTTTCAGCAATTTTTACAAGTTCTGATTCTTTTATTGAGGAAACTAAAATATCTCTTCTTTCTTTTAATGTTAAATCGATTAGAGACCTTTTTTTAATTAAAAGACAATCAAAAAGAAAAAGTTTCAAGGGTATTTTTTCAGATAGCTCTGATATCTGGTATTTTCTTCTGAGCCTTCTTAAAACATATTGGAATGGAGCTATCTTTCCATCTTTGTATGCGACTACCTCGCCTTCACATATAATAGTCTCAGGGATTAACGTCTGTTTTAGCTCAGACAATACTTCAGGCAGTGCATCAGTAATATTTTCTAAACGCCTGGAGAATATTTTTATTGTATCTCCAGATTTGTGTACTTGAATCCTGGCTCCATCATATTTAACTTCCATTTCTGGCTCGTCTATATCTTTAAGGGCTAACTCAATAGAACCTCCTATTTGAGCAAGCATTGGTTTTAAGGGCCTTCCCACTGTCACGTCCAATTTAGAGAGTTCGTCTACCCCCTTTTTAGAATAGAGCGCTATTAATCCTAAATCATTTGTCAACAAATAAGCTTTTTCAACATCTTTTTTGGGAATTCCTGAAAACTTCGATATTGCATCAATAATTATTCCTTCTGCAGCTCCAGTTCTCATCTGCTCAAGAATTGTCTTGGATAGGTATCTCGCCTCAATTGGCGACGCTGCTGAAAATAGTTCGGAAAGATACTTTATTTTTTTGTCTTGAGAGCCCTTCCCCCCATAGGCAGAGACTTTTTCAAAAAGATCCATTAGGTATGTTATTTCGATTTTAATGTCAAAGAATGTTTGTTGTTTTTTTTGTTCTATGGCCTTTTCAATTCCTTCTCCAAAGTCACCCGAAGAGTATACAAATTCTTCAACTTTTTCTTCAGTTATCCCTGTTATCTTAGATATAACTTTCAACAAAAGTTTTGGACCTATGCCCAGTTCTTTTTCAGTCCATTTGGGGAAAACATATCCTGCCAGTAGACCCGTAACAAAAGGTAAAATCTCATCAGGTACTACTAAAAAGAAATCAGATAATATATCTCTCTTCTCAAGTTTAGAGTTAGTTGAAGTTAATTTTTCATACACATCGACAAGCTCTTTGTAGAGCATTTAATACCCTCTGTAGTTGAGATATGCAACTGTTAGTAATATGGCAATATATGTTGCAAATATCATTTCTAATATGGGAATTCCATATATAATAAATTTTCCCAATAAATCGGCTGAAAAAAAGTAGTATAGGAGAGATGAAATAGATAGAGGGATTGCAACTAATACAAAAAATGAAGATAGGAATATGAAAAAAGCAGGCGTTGTATAATGTAAAGCCAATAATAAACTATTTTTTATCGCTTTGAAGGGGGGCAAGTTATCTATTACTATTGAAGGGGAAACAAAGGAAAGGAAAGGTGCTAAAAAGAATCCCATTATCAGGAGGATAGGGTGAACAGCATAGAATAAAATGCCTGTTAAAAATATGATAAACGCCATTATATTTACAATCAGAACTTTAAAGATCTTGGAATATGCTTCTTTTATTGAATTTATGTAGTTCTTTTTACCGCTAGTTGCATAGTCCCTTAATAAAATTGAAGAAAGATTAAATGCAAATATCATGAGAATTAAATAAATCAATAATGCAATTAGAATAAATACGGCCCATTGGTAGACAAACGCCAGTGCATCTCCGCCTTTTTGGAATAATAGTAGACCTTCGCCGAGGTATTGAAAAAGGTAAGACGTTATTAGGATATAGAAGAGTGTTGGAATTAAGAAAGGTAGGAATAGCAAGATATGAAGACTCTGGCTTGAAACAGAAAAAACTTCTCTTAATGAAAGTTTGGGCATAATGAGAAAGTAAGATATTGATTAAAAAACGTTTTGGTCACTTAAGCAGTAAGAAAAATAGTAGTAATACTATCAAAAGTAAGAATCCTATAAGTATTCCGCCATAAAGAAGCATGTTATTAACAGAACTTATCCCTTTGGATGATTCTAGAAGTTGGTTGCATTTGGAGATATAATCTTCACATGAAGATACTCTCCCTACATCGCCAAGATTATTGAATTCTGCACTTGCTTTTTGAAAGTATGATTTTGCATTTTGATAGTCTTTTGAAGAGAAATAGCTCTTTCCCATGTCAAAATAGTCTAAAGCTTTCTTATAATTATCAATTTTTAACATGTTATTCTGAATAAGAGTAATTTTTTGATTATCCCCTAGCCTTTGGTAAATTACGAGTGCATTGTTATAGGATGAATAAGCTTTGTCAAAGTTTTCTTCGGAAACATATTTATTGGCCTCGTCTAAATAATTCTGAGCTTCCACATACCTATTTGCCTTTTCAATCATCTCATCTGCTTTTAATGCCGCATCAAAGTCTTGTTTGTTAATTGATGCTTTTTTTGCCTCTTCAAAATAAAGTATTGACTTCTGGTATTCTCCCATACCAAAGAAGTATACCCCCATTTCATAAGAAGAGCCAGTGTTCAAAAAAAGCTCGCACTTCTGGATATAATCGTCTGCTTCTAAGGTTTTGTTGGTATTTTTATCTTTTTTATACTCTTCTCTTGCTACTTTAAAATATACAAGAGCGTCTCTATAATTTTCATTGTTAAAAGAAGCCAATGCCTGACTGAAATACATATCAGCCTTATTTGCACCCATCATGTTTTCATAGCCAGAAATAACATTTGTATAATTAGCTATAATTAAATCAAGAGTTCCATTATGATCCATATCCTTGATGACAACATATTCGGTCATGTAATTCTCATTAGATTGCCATAAAAGATGGCCTAGTCCATCTAAAAGAAATATCTCCCCATAAGCCTTGTTAGACCTATATGTGGAAGAAGCGCCTGCAACAATTTCACCATGCCCATCTTCATTAAGATCAGAGGAATGAATATTTGATATGACCTTACCTAAATTACTCTCCCATATTCTTGCGCCTGTTTTATCAAGAACATAAACTTTTTCTCCTGCTGCGATTACTTCTAGATTTCCATCTCCAATAATGTTTGCCACTAGGAGATCAGACCCCTGTTTTATTGGATATAACCACAAAAGATTAAGAGTACCACCATCTTTTGTATGGAAACAGTAAACGTATTTCTCAGATAGTGCAAGAATCTCTATTTTTTCATCACCTACTTGGTATTCGCTTCCATTATCGAGATTTATTGCTATAACTTTCTTAATGGTCATGCCTGCACCAGTAATGTAAGAGTGTATCTTAGTCCAATTGGCTGTTGAAGAGTTGTAATCATAAACAGATATATTTCCCTCACCTGAGATATTTTCTCCCCCTACTATAATCTCTCTTTCAATGTCAGAATCAAGATTTGCAGAAGTGATGCTACTTAGGGGTTTTGATGGTTTTGCAATTGTTGAAAAAGTGTAATCATATCCATTATAACTAATCATACTTGCATTGACACCCGCTAAAAGAGCAACTTCTTTACCTTCTCCGAATATATCTGCAGATTTAATTTCTTTCATTGGTACAGATTTGAAGTATTTCTTACCCATGCCCTGTTCAGTAAGTATGTAAAAATGTGATTCAGTTAAGAGTAGAATATCTTTTTGCCCATTACCATTAAAATCAACACCGTATGCATCTTTTGGGTAGAATCTTGTTATATCAACGTCGGGAGGGTTTGGAAGTGAATCCCTTATCGAGCTCATTGTTCCATCAACATTGCCTATTTCTTTATTCCAAAGTATTTCACCATTATAGTTGAAGAGATAAATATACCCATTTTCATACGATTCCCCTCTTTTGAATCCAGTTGTGACAAGTAGTTTTCCCACGGAATCTTGAGAATGATCAATTAATCTCATAGACATTATCATATCGCCCTTCGGCTTGTTTGTGAATTTCACAGACATTTCATTGGCAGAAACAACAGATATGAGTATCAAGATTAAAAAAAATATAGGAATGACTTTTGATTTTTGAATATTTAAAAATTTTATTTTAGCCATATTCATATCTTAATGCCCTCAATTTTTCAGCTAATGATACTCTATAATATCAGTAATATTAATTATTATTGCTATACTAATATATAAAGTTTTCGCTAAAAATAGTAGACAATGTAAAAATTAGAAATTAAATATTGCTAAACAATAATAAAAATAAAAAACTAATTATTTAAAAATTTAGAAAGCCAAAGTTGGTCATCCATGAGGATTCTTGTCGCTAGAATGGAACTTTTAGATTGTACATCTTTCTTTTCTCTATTTTCTTTTTACTTCTGTTCTTTTTAATCTTCGAAAGTTTTTTTACAATCTCTATATCAACTGGCATCTTGCCTTCTTTTCCTATTTCAAGGTAACCTTCTTGGACTGCTGCTTCAAAAGCTTTCTGGCCTGTTTTAGTTCGCACGATTACAGTATTCCACCCTTCGGGGGCCCCAATTGATCCGATTGAGATATCTGAAAGTTCTGAAGTGAAATCTGGGCAGATTGAACAGCTTTCTTGTTCATATTCCCTGACTATATCTATGGGTATCTTTTGGATATCTCCTGAAACTGAATAGATGACATAATTGCCAGCGCCTATATCTACTTTGTATGTATCTTCAGCCCGTATTTCGCCTAATTCCTCCATCATCTTTAGCATTGCATTATACCTAAAATTATGTGTACAAAACAATCCAACTCTGAGGGAAATTTTGTCAATTACACTTCTGAGAGATAGGGGGTATATCTCAAGTTTTCTTACTGCCTGATGAACACATGGAAGCCCAACTATGGCTATATTTTTTAGATAGTTTGAAGTTGCAGCATCTTTTAATATGTTTAATGTTGGGCAAAGATTGTATGTTGTTCCAGTTGTTTCAAGGAGTTCATCGTAATCTGTTACAAGCGCAGACCTTGCAAGCCAGTATTTCTCTTTGTCTTTACCGCCTGTTAAAATGCCGTCAATTATTCTAGAGTCAAGACAATAATTCATAAGCGCTGTTGTTGTTCCGCCACTTTGTGCAGTTTTTAATATCTCTTGATTAGTGGCTCTTGCTGTATAGATTGACATATATCTCCCAAGATATTCATCAATGGAGGTGCTTTCATCTTTAAAGACCGTTTCATTTATGTATTCTAGGGGCATGTAACTTCTTGGGCATTGGAATCTGCATTCCCCACATTTTACACATATTTCGTCCCTTAAAACCGGTTTTCCTTCTATATCCGATAAAGCCAAAGTGGGACATACTGCAGTACAAAGTCCGCATGAAATACAAAGTGCTCTTTGGGTTATATACCTAATATTAACCTCCGAATTCTCTTCAATGTTTGTGAAAGCTTGGAGATAATTTTCATCGTTTCTTAGAAACGCATCAAAAAATCTTTCGATGATTTCAGGACTGGGTGGACATCCAGGTATGGCATAATCTACTTTTACGAGTTCACTAATTGGTAAAAAAGCATCTGTTTCTGGCATAGGCATTTGATTTCCTGCAGAGTGCATTAGTATTCCGGTAGTTACAGCACATGCTCCTAAAGCTGCAACTTTTTTTGATTTTTGTCTTATGTCTGTTACAAGTTTCATGTGCCCTTTTTCAATCGTCCCTACCGCACCCTCAAATACGGCTAGATCTAATTCTTCGGGGATTTTTCGAGCGTCTATAACTAGCGGGTAATATTTTACATCGTATTCATCAAGAAATTCTGTAATCTTTCCAGTATCTAGATGAGACAAAAGACATCCCGAACATGATGCTAGCTGAAATACGCCAACTTTTGGTTTCACTGCGCTCCCTCCATAAAACTAATAATAATATTTTGAACTTTATCAATGGCATTCCGAACTTCTTCATTCATCTCAAGGTCCATGCTATTTGGATCTACGTTTCCCTGAACTAATATTAACTTGACATTAGAAGAAAATGTATTTATTTCGTGTGGAACATTCATACTATGTGAAGATTTTATGAAATCTTGAGAAGCTATCTCTTTCCCATCCAAAATCAATACATCCCCAATTTTTCCCTTGAAATCTCCACAGTCGATTATATACAGATTTTTTATTTTGTGTTTTGAAGAATTGATTAGATTTAAAAAGGGCGATATGCCAGAACCGCAATCTATCACAGCGAGATTTTTAAACTTATTTTCAATTTTTTCATCTTTGATTCTTCTAACAAATTCTGGTCCGAATCCGTCATCACCAAAAAGAGGATTACCGCAACCCAATACAAGATTCTCTTTTATTAAGTAATTCATTGCAAATACCTCCTTTCGATGACCTTGCCATCTGTGTCCTTAACAATTATATAATGTGTTGCACAATCAAGACACGGATCATAGGACCTCATGATGATTTCGGCATATTCTTGAGGAGAACCTTCTATGGCCTTGCCTATGGTTGGAATATTCCAAGTTGTAGGAGATATTATCCTGTAATCCCTCATTATCCCGTTGTGGTCCGTTTTTGCCATATGAATTAAAGTTCCTCTTGGGGCTTCGTAAACTCCTACCCCTTCCCCTTCTTTAACAGTAATGTGGTCAGGTTTTGTTTTACCGTTGACATCCAACTGGTCCAAAAGTTCCTCGGCCCGATATACCATAACTAGCATTTCTCTTGCTCTTGCAACGTTGATATATAAAGCGGAATCGCCAGAAAATCTCTTAAATTTGATAAATCTTGCTCTCGGGCCTGTTTCAACTGTTTCCCCATAATAAAGAGGAATCATTGTATTTGTTGTTCTACCTTCTTCCTCTTTTCCATAAAATCTAGAGGGGATTACTTCTCTTATTGCTTCGAGATTAATTTCTTTTCGATCTCCGTAAGTCATGTGTGTGGCCAAAATACTAGAATTAGATATACCGATATTATTTGGTAAATTTTCAAGTTTCTTTTCAATTGTCTCGATAAACAAATCTTTCTGTAGGTGTGCGTTCTTCTCATACTTTCTTACAAGCCTATACAAACTTGCAGCTGCTCTCTGACTTATATTGGTATTAAATCCACCTACGCAGTAATTTGAAGGATGAATTGCTTCTCCCCCTACAATATCCTTCATTTTTTGTCCGATTCTTCTCAATTCTTGGATCCTCTCTATGGACTCCTTTTTAATTTTTTCATTGTCTACTATGTCATCAAGAATTAGAAATTGGTGAAGTGCATGGTCTTGCATCTTACTTGCAAGGCCTAGAATCTCTCTTAATATTAATGCATCTTGAGATATTTCAAGCCCAAACGCCCCTTCAAGGGCTTGGCATGATGCTTCAGCATGAGATACTGGACATAATCCACATATTCTCATTGAAGCTCTTGGAGTAAACTCATAAGTCCTACCCAATGTCAATGATTCGAAGCTTCTTACCATTGTCGTTGAGATATAATATGCTCTTTCAACTATCCCTTCCTCATCTACATGAAGAACAAGTTTTGCATGCCCTTCATGCCTAGTTGTTGGGTCAAGGTTTACAATCCTCTCCCCTTTGCTTTCCATATTATTCCTCCATAATATATATTCATTATATTTATATACATTTAAATATTGCGGTAATAAAAAAAATTTTTGATTAATATACAATAAAAATAAAAATATCCGGATATTACTTGTTTTCTAGTGTAGATTCCAAGAATTTTTTTAATTTTAAATAGTCATTTTCTATTCTTATTGGACAGCCCTGTCTCATGTCTACATCTTTCATTGATTCTGGTAGTTCTGGCTCAAAACTTAGGAGTGACTTAATTTCTTCAGGAAATTTTGCAGGATGTGCTGTTTCTAAAGAAATTGATAGTGGATAATCACCATTATCATGGTAATATGCTTCAAGTCCAGCCCAACCCACAGCTCCATGTGGTTCTAGAACTACGTTGTATTTTTCGTAAACATTTTTTATTGTGTCTTTTGTTTTCTGATCGGATATGCTTACCGAAAATAAATTTGTTTGCATTTTTTTCAAGTCAGGGTATTTGTGAACTTTACCAGATTTATCTACAGTGCCCCCATAAAGTTCAAAGAACCTTGCTAAATTTGAGGGGTGCCCTACGTTCATTGCACTAGATATGCAAGCTTTTGAAGGAGAAAGTTTTTGATAATTTCCATTATTTAGATATCTAGGAAACTCATCATTTTCGTTTACTGCCATTACGAGTTTATGAAGAGGTAATCCCATCCTCCTACCAAATTCACATCCAAGAGAATTTCCAAAGTTTCCTGACGGAACAGAAATTAGAATTTTTTCACCTTCTTCGGATTTTTGAAGATATGCATAAAAAAAATATATCATCTGTGGGAGAATTCTTCCTATGTTTATTGAATTGGCAGATGTTAGATTCAAATTGGCCAAGTCTTTGTCCTGAAATGCCATTTTTACAAGATTCTGGCAATCGTCAAATTTGCCGTCAACAGCAAGTGTTGTTACATTATCACCTATTGTATCAAGTTGTTTTTTCTGTCTGCCTGATACTTCCCCCTCAGGGTATAGAATAAATACATTTATCCCTTTTACTCCTTTGAACGCTTCGCCGACTGCGCTGCCTGTGTCCCCAGAAGTTGCAACAAGAATGTTCAATGATTTTTTTTCATCTTTTAGTGCGCCCATTAGTCGAGCCATCATTCTAGCGGCAAAATCTTTAAAGGAAGCAGTTGGGCCTTGGTCAAGTCTTAGAACATACTTTCTATCGTGTACTTTTTCTATTGGCACTCTAAAATTGTATGCTTCTTTACATAATCTAAATAGATGATCAGATTCAATGTCACCATAAAGGAATTTCTCTAAAATTGTGTGAGCTACTTCAAAATATCTCTTTTCTCTTAGATCTTCAAGCTCACCTTTTGAAATATTAGGGATTCTCTCAGGCATGAATAGCCCGGCGTCAGGAGCCTGACCCATCATAAGTGCATCTTTAAAACTCACAAGCCCCTTAAATGGTATAAATCCGGCCTCATTAATATTCCGGTTAGTACTATAATATTTAATTCCGCCCATAAACTATGATTATTTTATAGAATTTATAAACTTTATTCAAATAATAATTTAATGAATATAAATTTTTATCGTTATTACCATAAATATGAAAAAGTAATTTATAAAAATAAATAAAATATTCTATGGTTCAAGTCTTCTTCTATCGTGAGGGAATAACACGCCCTCTCGTATATTCTCTAGGTTAAGCATCTGCATTATGAGCCTATCTATACCAAGACCAAATCCACCATGTGGCGGCATTCCATATCTAAAAGGCTTGAGATATGCTTCAAAGGATGATACAGGCAGTCCTTTTTCTTTTATTCTTGTTTTAAGAACTTCTACATTATGAATCCTCTGACCACCTGAACTTATTTCAACACCTTTATAGTCCAAATCAAATGCTCTTGCTATCTCGCCATCAAAGTTAGTATAAAATGGTTTAGTGGATAGGGGGTATTTTGTCAAGAAGTAAAGATCATCACCATATTTTTCTTTGACAATATTTCCTAAAGCTTTTTCTGATTCTGTACCTAAATCTTCACCATAGTGTACATTAAATCCACTTTCTTGAAGAAGAGATATTGCCTCTTCATATTTGACTCTTCTAAAAGGTGTAGAAGGAATATTTACTTCGACACCCAATAAAGCGAGTTCATTCTTTTTAGTATCGTTAACGCATTTCAAGATGTGAGAAACTAGATTCTCAAGGATATAGATTACATCGTCTTCGTTTTCAATAAATGACATTTCTATATCTACAGCATCAGATTCTGAAAGGTGCCTTCGTGTGTTGGACTCTTCAGCTCTAAAGTAGTGAGCCATCTCGAAAACTCTGTCCATCCCAGTAGCCATCATAGTCTGTTTGTATAGCTGGGGAGACTGTGCTAGAAAAGCTTCTCTTTCGAAATATGAGAGTGGAAAAAGTTCGGTTCCACCTTCAGTTCCTGAAGCGCTTATCTTTGGAGTTTGAATTTCTACAAATGCTTGGCTCAAAAGGTACTCTCTTGCAGCCCTTAAGATTTCACTTCTAATCTTAAAAATAGCAGTTACTCTTGGTTTTCGTATATCCATGAATCTGTTGTCGAGTCTTGTGTCAATATCCGCATCAACTTTTTCAGATGGGTCAAGTGGAAGATTTGCTTCTGCCATATTTATTATTTCTATTTCGCTAGGTATCACTTCAAGCCCACCTGGAGCTTGGGGGGATGCTTTTGTATTTCCTTTAACTGCAATGATCCATTCTCTCCCTAAAGAATCCATTAATTTAAAAATCTCTTCAGAGACTTTCTTTTTAGGTGCAGTAATCTGGGCAATTCCCTCTCTATCTCTTAATAAAATGAATTTAATCCCGCCGAGGTCCCTTCTCTCATGAACCCATCCAGCGAGTACAATTTCCTCGCCATCTTTTAAATTATTTGAATAACATGTTCTTTTAAGCATTTAAGCCACCGCACATAATTTATCTTTAAGTAATTTTATTGTTTTTGAAGGTTCTGCCCTGCCTTCTGTTTCATTGACAACTTTGCCAAATAAAAAGTGTAATGCATTTTGATTTCCAGATTTAAAGTCTAAAACAGCTTTTGGATTATCAGCTATAACCTTTTCTATTATTTCAACTAATGTATCCTCAGAACTAATCTGATAAAAGTTCTTTTTATCCATGAGCACTGGGATTTCTTCACCACTATCAACAGCATCTTCAATAATCCACTTAGCATTTTTCACAGAAAGTTCTCCTCTTTCGATGAATCCTACCATATCAGATATGTGTTTTGGGTTAATTTTTGATGTTGAAACTGACAAGTTTTTTTCATTTAATCTTCGTTTAAGTTCAGTTGCGCACCACTTACCCGCTTCAAGAGGATTTGAATTTTTTGCAGACTCTTCAAATAAATCAGATAGATAAAGATCAGATATCAAAGAATCAACTATTTCTTCCCCTAATGAATATTCTTCCATAAATCTCTTCTTTTTCGCATGAGGGGATTCTGGGAGTACTGACTCAATTTCATTTAGCATCTCAGGGCTAATATAAACTGGAACTAGATCTGGGTCAGGGATATACCTATAGTCAGCAACTGTTTCTTTTTTCCTCAAGGTTTTAGTTATCATGCTTGCTTCATCAAAATGCCTTGTCTCCATCGTTATTGTTCCGCCTCTCTGTAGAACAGCTTTCTGCCTAACAATCTCATATTTCAAAGCTTTGTAGATACCCTTCACAGAGTTGACATTTTTTATTTCAATTCTATTTCCACCCATTATCGAGATGTTAACATCTGCTCTAATGGATCCTGATTCTCCTCTTATCACACCTAAATATTCAAGGGATAACAAAAGGTCTCTCAAAAATTCTCTTGCATACTCAGGGGATTTTATATCGGGTGCAGTTACTATTTCTGCCAGGGGTACACCCGATCTGTTAAAGTCAACTTTACCCTCTCTGAGTTCGTACCTACCTGGGTCTTCTTCAATATGTATCTCCCATATGCCAACGCCCATAAAGACACCGTTTCCTAAAATAGGTTGGGATGTCCTCTGATAGTTTGAAGGTAGATCAGGATAAAAATAATGTTTTCTTTGGACATAGAAAGGTTTTTCGTATGCTTTGCAACCTAAGAATAAACCTATTTTTAGGAGATTTTCTAATGCCGTTTCATTTATCCCCATAGGCTTTGATCCAGGTTGTGACGTGCATATTGGGCAAATATTATTGTTTGGAGGGGAATTAATATAGTCTGATGAGCACTCACAAAAAATCTTTTGATTAGTTTTCAATTGGACATGTATTTCAAGACCTATTTTTAGGTTCAAATCTTTGTATTTGTCTTCGTGAATCTGCAATTACATTCCCCCGCATGCTATTTCTACTGCCCTCATGCCTTTAAGCAATTTAGATTCAGATAAGCTATCGGCGTGAAGTTGTAATCCCACGGGAAGACCTTTTACTTCGCCGACAGGCTGACTTGAGGCGCAAATACCTGCAAGATTTGCACTCACAGTAAGTATGTCTGAAGAATACATAGCTAGGGGATCGGAGATTCTTTCTCCTATTTTCCAAGGGAGCGTAGGCATAGTTGGGCCAATAAGTAAATCATATGAATTAAAAATTCTTTTAAAATCCTCTTTAATGGCGCTTCTTGCCTTCAAAGCTTTTGTGTACCATCTTCCTTTAAACTCTTCCATTGTTATAAATGTTCCAAGCAGAACCCTTCTCTTGACTTCAGTCCCCATTGAAGTTTCTCTTGTATTAGAAACGGCTTCTACTATATCTTGGCCTCCTGCATAATGGCCGTATTTAAATCCATCAAATTTCGACATTGCTGATGAAAACTCACTGAACACAACTAAATAGTATATAGGTATAGAGTATTTAATATTTGGAAGGGAAACTTCTTCTATTCTTGCGCCTTGGGATTCAAGCATTCCAATTTTGTCAAGTATCATGTTTTTTATGTTTTCATCTACCCCTTCAAAGAACTCTTTAGCGTATGCAATTTTCATGTTTTTAATATCGCCATCTTTGAAGTTTTCAACTGTTTTGAGGTATGAGTTATTACTTTGAACAGTTACAGTATCTCTGGGGTCTTTACCAGAAATGACGTCAAGTAAAAGTGCTATTCCATAAGTATCTTTTGCAAAAGGGCCTGGGCCTTCTAGACTCATGGCCATATCGGAAAGACCATATCTAGAAACTAATCCATAACTTGGTTTGAAACCATATACCCCACAAAAACTTGCGGGGCATCTTATTGAACCGCCTGTATCGCTACCTATAGATAGATCAGAAAAATCAGCAGCAACTGAGGCTGCACTTCCTGAAGAACTCCCCCCAGGCACATAATCAATATTTCTAGGATTTTTAGTTGGCCCAAAATAAGAAGAAGTCCCATCTGAGCCACATGCAAATTCATCCATGTTACACTTACCAATTATGATTCCATCTTCCTTCTTAATCAAGTTAGTAACAGTTGCATCGTAGGGCGCTATATAATTCTCCAATACTTTTGAACCACAAGTCATTCTAGTATTATAGACTGCAATATTATCTTTAATAGAAACAACAAGACCAGAAAGCTTTCCCTGAGTTCCATTATTTATTTTTTTTTGGATTTCCTTTGAAGATTTTTCGGCTTCCTCGGTACCCAAGGTAATAAAAGCGTTTATTTCCTTATTCCTTTTTTCAATCTCTTCAATTTTTTTATGAAGATGTTCTTCTACTGACTTGGATAATAAATCCTCAATGAGATCTCTAGTAAACATGATATCACTAAATCAAAGATTTCTTGGAACGACTATAAAATCGTCTTCTATTTTATTAAAGTTAGATCTAATTCTATTAATATTATTGAAGGGTTTTGGTTCTGAATCTTTTCTCAAAACATTGACGTTTTCTACTACATAATAAAGTTCTTTTTCGCCAACTTTAATCTCATCAATAATTGAAAATTCTTCAAGAATTCTCTCAAATTCTTCGCGGAATTTTTCTTTTTCTTTATCAGAAAGCTTTAATCTAGCAATTTCTGAAACTCTCTCTATAACACTGTCATTGATAATGGTTTCTACCATTTTTACCCCTTCAAAATTTAAAGTTGTTGTCTTAAGATTGCATATAAATGTTTCTCTTATAATCTGGCTAGATTAAGCCTTTAAAAGCCTTGAGAATGTCAACATCTCTCAGGATACCAATAAGCGCATTATCTTCCCCAATTACGGCAATATATCTTGTTCCGTCTTTTTGAAGCGTTTCAATAGCTTGAGATATTGATAAATTCTGATTAATTGTCGAATATTCCTTTTTCAAATAGTTTGAAACTGGTTTATTTGGCAAATAGAAATTACTAGTGCCTATTAGCACTGAGGATTTCCAGTTCCAATCCCAATCATCTCCAGACTCGCCTTTTGTAGCATCTGATTCGGTTATCCCACTTATTATTTCTCCTGAATGAATCATATCTGTCGTATCTAATAACCCTACAAATTTTCCTTTTTCGTCAAGAACGCCAAGAAATGAAACTTTAAAGTTCAACATTACTTTAGAAGCAATATACGTGGGAGTTTTTTCCCATACGCTCATAAAATAATTGTGATCGATATACTCGGTGATTGATTTTTTAAGTTTATACTTTTTACTGACTAAAGGAAGTAGTTGTTTTAAAGAGATAATACCAATAACATTGCCATTATCGACTATGGGCAGATAATAAAAATCTCCACTTAAAAATAATGAAATGACTTTTTCAATATTATCTTTCTTATTTATAACTGGGATTTCTCTCCTCATTATTAAGGCCAATTGTTCTTCTTCTGGTTTTGAAAGTATGTCATTAATAGTAATAATACCAAGAAATGTGTCAGTGCCTTCTTTTAATGCGATTAGCTCAGATATATCATTTTTCTTCATTGTTTCTATTGCAAGGGCCCTATCGCTAGGTATACTGAATTTTAAGAAATCCCTTATTATAATTTCGTCTAAATTCATTTTACTCCCTCATTACGATAAATTTATATAATGAATAAACTTTTTTTTGTTAGTGATTATATGGTAAAGAGAAAACCGCAGGCTGTTGGGGGTGCTATGCCCGCAACTGGTGCTGGACTCATCAGATATTTTGATGAAGATGAAGGAGGATTAAAAATCCGTCCTGAAATAGTAGTCGTGATCTGTGTTTTCGTCATTGTAGTCGGCATACTATTACAGATTTTTGGGGCAGAACTATTAGGCTTTTAATATATTTTATAGGTCGTCCTCTTTTTTATATTCTTTACTAAATTTCTTGAATGGATTTTCTTTCCCAAATGAATTGTTAGATACACATTCGTCACCATCAGTAGAAGTTTCGTTTACCGAAATATTTCTTTCTTTTGTAAAATTTAACTCTCTTGGTTCATCTTCTAACTTCTCTTCTTCTCCAAAAAGAGCAAATTCGTCCTTCATTATCTCATCAAATTTAGTTTGTTTATCTAGATCAAGTGTTTCTTCAATCTCATCTTCAATTGGTTTGTACGATGGTTCAGAAACAACAAATGGAGAAGATTTGATTATGGGATCGTTAGCATCAAGTTTTTGAATAAATCTTTTAGATGCTTCTAGTTCTCCCTCTTGTTTTGCACATTTCAGTCTTAATTCGTTAAATTCTTCTTCCATTTTAAGCATTTTATTCAATTTAAATTCAAGTTCAGATTTATCTTCTTTTAAGACTTTCAGTTTTCTTAATGAGTTTTCAACTTCATCATTTAACTCGTTGAGCTTTATTTTCAGACTATCATTTTCTGCTTTGTACATTTTCGCTTTTTTTATTTCTTCTAATGGAGGAAGTTTCCCCTTTGATACCACTATACAATCTTTTCCTACAGATACTATTTCATCTGCTACCAAAGTTATCTTTGTTTCAAATCTCAAAAGTTTTGATTCTGAACGAGAAAGGCCATAACTCTCGGCACTCTGCCCAAGTTTCATATGAATAAGAATTTTACCTTCGACCATCTCAATGTCAACATTTTTTACAAATCCTTTTATCGTACCAGAAATATCCACTAATAGTTTATTGGTAAACTGACCTTCAGCACCCGACATTAAATCCATATATATCCCTCTTTAATCATTAAAATATAATGTTTATAAGTGAATATATTATTTAAACTTATGGTTTATTTTTCTAAAATTCGTCTATCTTAGTTTGCTTTAATCCTCTTTCATCATAATGTTTTCCAGAAACTAGAGCTTCGGAAATTCTTTCTCCCAATATTTTTTTAATAGAAGGTAGATTATCGATGTTCACCATATTTCTATTTTTTATTCCCTCGTTATATAATCTTCTGGCTCTTATCCTTCCAATACCTTTTAGTTCAACAAGATCTATTAATTCTTCTTTAATACCATATTTGACTCTCGTTCTTAAAGTTTTTATTTGGGAAACATTTCTCCTAAATATATGGCCTATTCTTTCAAGTGAATACAAAAGCCAATCCATATTATCTCTAAGTCTCTGTAAATCTCCCTCGCCAATCCCATATTTTAATACTAATGCCTCTTCTTTTTCTTCGTTTATCCAATCATAAAAAAGCATTGCCGTTTTGAATTGGGATATGAAAAATTCAAATTCTGCTTCTTCGTAAGTGGAATCAGGAATATCTGTAATAATCTTCTCCCAGAACTCTGAAAGTGCTTCATGATAAACTTCAAACTCTTTTTTTCTTAAGTAAAGCGTTGGCATATCAGGAGTAGCACATAGTAAATGAAGGATTCCTATATCATTAAATCTGTCTTTCAGTATGCCATCTCTCATTATAATTGCAGATTTAGGGTCAATGTATAGTTTTGAGACTACAGAACCCAAAGGAGTTGATGAAAAATCTTTTTCTAAAAGGCTATTTTCTATTAAAAAATCAAGGTTCTTATCGATTAAGGGAACAATTAATTCAGGATCTTCCTTAAAGGCATAAAATGTTCTATTGAAGAAATTGTGTAGGTCTCCTCTGTCTTTAACGAATTCTGATGCAATAAGAGAAAGAACATGTGCCCTTAATCCACCTTCAGTTGCAAGTTTTGACGATATTGGGAAGGGTTCAGATTCTATATATTCTTTAAACAAAAAATCTTTTTCTTCTTCTCTTTTTGCAATTAATATAGCCTCACCAGTAGAATCATATTTTGGCCTTCCAGCCCTCCCCATCATTTGGGCTATTTCAATTCTAGGTATCTTTATTGATCCAAAATTTGAATCAAATCGAAAATAATCCTTTATTATAACTCTCCTTGCAGGTAGATTTACGCCAGCTGCAAGAGTAGGAGTTGCTACGATGATTTTTATTAAATTATTAATGAAAAAATCTTCAACTTTTTTTCTGTCTTCGGATAATAAACCAGCGTGATGAAATCCTATCCCATGCCGAAATAATTTTTCTAGCTTCTTGCCAGATGTAGTATCTGAAAATCCTCCTTCGTTATTAAGTATAGAAAATCTTTTTGCGAGCTTTTCTGATGTAGATTCGGCTGCTCTTCTACTATTTACAAAAATTAAAACCTGGCCTTCGTCATCTATAGAATCTTTTGATAACTGGTAAACTGGGTCTTCTACAGGCCCAATATCTTTTTCTTCATTTTCAAAAAATATTATCTTATTTAGGAGAACTCCTTTCTTCAAAGGTACGGGTCTCCATTCAGATTTCACTAAAACTGCTTTTAGCCATGAAGCTATTTCATCTGCATTTGAGATTGTTGCAGATAATCCGATTATTCTTTTATCTGATAACTTTGAAATAACTATCTCAAGTGTTGCTCCCCTGTTGGGAGAATCGATTAAGTGAATTTCATCATAAATAACTAATGAAAAATCATTGAAAAAATCAGTATCATTTCTTAAAAGAGAATCACAACGTTCAATAGTTAGGATTAATACAGAATATTTTTTTAGGGTATAATCAAGATGATCATAATCTCCCGTTGATATCCCGACGTTCAATCCCAATTCTTTGAATTCCCTATATTTTTCATCGGCTAATGCTCTTAATGGTACTAAATATATGGCCTTCTTGCCTTCTTTTAGTGATTTTAAGATAGCTAGAATTGCGATTAGGGTTTTACCTGATGCAGTAGGTATTGCGAGAATAAGATTTTTATCCGATAGAAGACCTTTAATAACCGCCTCTTCTTGAGGAGGATATAATTTGCTATATCCCTTTGATTGAAGAAGACAAATATCTCCTTTTGTGAGGGGAAGATCTTCAATGTTCATGGAAAACCTTAAAATTTACCTATTTATTAAATTAATGAAGGTGTTTTGATGCTCAGTGCAAAAGATTTTGAGATGTTTGAGATTATAGACATAAAAGCTCGAGAAGTTCTAGATTCCCGAGGAAATCCAACTATTGAAACAGAAATTATTACGGGAGGGGGTTATGGTTCAGCGATAGTTCCTTCTGGCGCTTCAACTGGAAAACATGAAGCTTTAGAGCTCAGAGATAAAAATGATCGATATGGTGGAAAAGGCGTTTTGAACACTGTCAGAAATGTTAATGAAACTATTACTCCTTTACTAATAGGAATGGATATCAGAAAACAGAGGGAAATAGACAGAGTAATGATAGAAGAAGACGGAACGGAAAATAAAAATAATTTTGGTGCCAATGCCATATTGTCTGTTTCTCTTGCTGCTGCAAGATGTGCTGCGGATACAATTAATATTCCTCTTTACCAGTATATTGGTGGGTTAAACACCTATATTCTACCAGTACCTATGATGAATGTAATAAATGGTGGAGAACATGCTGGAAATGAACTTGATTTCCAAGAATTCATGATAATGCCAGTAGGCGCTAACTCTTTTTCAGAGGCTTTGAGAATTTGTGCTGAAGTTTATCATCATATGAAAAAAATCATTGCAAAAAAATATGGGAGGAGTTCAACTAATGTGGGGGATGAAGGAGGATATGCCCCTCCAATGAAAGAAATATCTGAACCTCTGGAAGTAATAATGTCAACTCTTGAAGAGCTATCGTATAAAGATGTTGTTAAAATTGCACTAGATACTGCATCTTCTACATTCTATGATGAGAAAACAAATACTTACAATACAATGGGAAAGAAGATGAGCTCCGGAGATTTAGTTGATTTATTTGCAGATGTAAGCTCAAAATATCCAATTATTTCGATAGAAGATCCAATGGCAGAAGATGACTTTGAAGGGTTTGTAGAGATAACAAAAAAGTTAGGCAAAAAAATACAAATTGTGGGTGATGATCTTTTTGTTACTAACAAGAATAGATTGTCAATGGGCATAAAAAAAGGAGCTTGTAACTCCCTACTATTAAAAGTAAATCAAATAGGTTCTCTTACAGAAGCTATTGATACTGCAAGTCTTGCATATAGAAGCGGTTATTCCGTTGTTGTGAGCCACAGAAGTGGTGAAACTGAAGATACAATGATAGCAGATATTGCTGTTGGGATATCATCTGGACAAATAAAAACAGGAGCCCCCTCTAGAAGCGAACGTTGTGCAAAATACAATAGATTACTAAGGATAGAAGAATATCTAGGAGAAAGTGCAGTCTACTCTGGAAAGAATTTCAGAATACCATTTTAGGCCGAGGTAGTCTAGCTAGGTAAGGCGGCGGTCTCGAAAACCGCTGGTGCTCGCCACCACAAGGGTTCAAATCCCTTCCTCGGCGCTTTCCTACAGGAACAAATCCCAAGGCTAAAAATGGCCGAAAAGTTATAAATATGACTTTTGTGTTATTTTTAATAATATTTACAATGGACATACTTTTATGCACAAACCACAACGTAATCCACCGAGCTCATTAAACATGTAATCTCTACATTTCTGTCGATTGATTGTTCCGTCTTTTGACAAAGCTGAAACTGGACATATATCTATGCACTTATGACAGTCTTTGCAACGGTCGTCTACAAAATCTTTAGAAGGTAAATCTGACAATAAGGGGGCGTCTGTAATTATTCCCGCCATCCTAATTTTAGGGCCAAAATTATCAGTGATTATCAATTGATTGAGTCCAAATTTTCCTATACCTGAGAGGTAGCATGCGTATTTCATTGAAAAATCGGCTTTTAATATTTCTTTATCTGCATACCAGTATCCAAATTCGCTTCCCTCTGAAGGGGCCAAAGTTGCAAGATATCCTATACTCTCAATAAATTTGGAAAGTTTGAACCCAATGATCCTAAGAGTTGCAGTTGCAGCCATTAGAGTGTTTGTATATTCGGCCCTTCCTTTGGGAAGTGGCTCAAAACATCCTTTGGGAATTGAAACTCCTATAATTATGATGTTTTTACAATTCTCCATTATCTCCTGGGGTTTATTACCTTGGTAGTCTTTATTTAGAAATCCATTCGAATCAGCAATCCCTATAAAGTCTACACCAAGAGAATTTGCTAGATCTATTAATCTATCAGTCATTTCTTTTGTTTTCATGGCTATCATAAACAATAAGCCAATTCAATATATAAATTTTAATAAAAATAAAAATTAATTTTGATTTAATATCTCTTTTGCCGTCTTTATGAGCTGAATTGCGAGCGCTTGAGAGTAATCATCTCCAAACTTGACGACTTCTTCAAGCCATTTTCTGTTCTCTAGATAGAAATTTACAGTCCGGATTTTTGATTCTGCTTTATTGTTTTCCACATTTTCACCTCTAAGCATTCACTCCCTTCAGGAAGTTTTCCCTCTTTTTTTTCTCGTCCACCTTGAAGCGGTAGACATCTTTTACGATCTGTAGGTAATCCTCTAATCCTTTCATGATCATCTTTGCCTTATCCGAGGATCCTTCATTACCAAAACACAAAAGCAAAAATCTATACCCTTCGGCGTAATTAATGGCATGCTCAATTGACATGATCATCTCTGAAATATCAATAATGCCAAAGCCGTAGAGCTCCTCTCTTGATAGTGTTGGCAGTAAATCCATCTGCATTTTTTCCATAAGATCAATACTTTTTGCCAATATTTATCCTCCTTACTTACTACTTACTTACTACTATACTACATACTACATACTACACTACACTACACCCCATTCAGTGGAGATCTTTTCTTTTAATTCTCCAGTGGAAATGCCAAGACCTTTAGAAAAGTTGTTTAGGAGGCGTTCATCGCTTAGGACGCTGCCAATGCCGGATTCAGAGATCTTCTTTTTTAGAAGAGGTTTAATTTTCCCTTCCCAGATTTCATTGCGCTCTTTTTCGCTTAATTGCCTTTCAACATGCTTATTTGTATTTTTAATGCCCTTGTCAATCTGTATTTTCGTTTCTTTGAGATTAATCTTAGTCAATTCATCAATTTTAGCCTTTAGCCTCGTAGCTTCCAAAATAGCGCTTTCATACTGGCTTTCCAGCAATTCAAGCTCTGATTTGTTCCTTTCCGCATATTGATTTAGGGCCTCAGTTATTGTCTCTGTAAATCCCTTAGTTGATACGGTGCAGCATCTGTTCAGAAGATCCTCTGGAAGCCATGCCTGGATCAGCCTCTTCCCATACCTCAACTGGCTTTTTCCCATACTACGCCCTCTGAAAAATGGATTTTCCTGTAAGTAAAACTGGCCCTAAAAATGGCACTTTGTAAGTAACCTGTAAGTAAAATAGGCCTAAAAAATGGGGTTTTGTAATGATGGCTGTAAGTAAAACTGGCCCTAAAAATGGCACTTTGTAAGTAACCTGTAAGTAAAATAGGGCCAAAGTGTAGTATGAAATCAATCATATTCACTCCGAAATCTTTGCTCCGACAAGTGATTCCAATGGCAAGAGCTCCCCGACCTTCACGACATATGTGTCGCACTTGTACTGGAAAGACCCGTTCCGCTCTGTTTCCCCTTTCCTCATGAGCCTGGCTCTCTTAAGGAGCGTGTCCCTGTCAATGGCCCCGGCAATCGTGAAAGTGCCTTTGAACCTGTCATGAAATACAAAAGCATAAAGATCCTGCTCCAAAGACACCTGGCACGATGGTACGTTGACATTGAAATCAAGGGAGGGGCCGTAGTCATTTGATATCGTCTTGACATCAACCCTTTTGCCGGAAATTCTAAAGTCGCAGTTTGAATAAGGGCTAAGGGATAGCCTGACGTTTAGCTCTTTCCTTAAGCAGTGCACCAGAAACTCCTCCTCGCCCTCAGCGCCGTTATACCTTGAGGAAGGCATCGGCTCAAAGATTGTTGCGATGCGACTCATGAGGCCTCGCCTAAAGGGGATTTTTCATTCTGCTCATTTTTTTCATAGGAGAAGTTCGAGTAAGGCCCGGTGTTGAGGCTTAGCTCGCCGTTCTTTGAAACCCTTGCCTCGATGTTGTAAAATGAAACTAGGGATCCTATAAGATCCGTCCTTTTGAGCTGCGCCTTTGTAGAAAGGAATCTCCCCGGGATTAGTTTCCCACTCTTTTTTGAAGTGAAGGGTTTTGTGTCGTGGCAGTTGACCCAAATCTTATCCTTACCATCAGTTATCTCAATCCCCGTGGTCCGAAGCCTTATGGCCCCCTCTTCCTCCCTGACGTTTGAGACCCTGTTCACCGTTGCATTCAGAAAGACAATCCTACCCTCGTCATTGATCTTTGATAGAAGACAGTCAAGAGAAACGCAGTCTGGCCTTATCTTTGGCTTGGCCTTAAAATTGGACATTGGGAGGGGCTTTCCATCCCTCCAGCCGTAAGCGTATGCCAAAAGCATGGCTGCCTCTTCCGGCGACTCGTTCCTGGAGAACTTCATCTCAAGCTCAAGCTTTTTATCAAGCCATTCAGGCTCGTTTTTATGATTTACGGTGGCATATTGCGAGAGGTAGTTTGATGCGTCCTCAAAAAGATCATCCATCTTCTCTTTTGGTTTTGAGAAATTCTCAAGTGTGGTGTCAACGCCTTTCGGCTTATTGAATGCCTCATAATACAGGAGGAGCGTAGCGCCTCCGGGGCTAACATTCTTTTCTTCACTCTTTCTTTTTACAAGCTCGGCAAACTCCTCATCGGATACGCCAAGCTTTTCAATCAATTCTTTCTTCTTTTCATCTGTCAGCAAAATCCAGACCTCCTGGATTGGCGGAGCGGAATAGATGTGTAATGGTGCCTATGGACGTTTGGAGCCCACATCGTCTTACCGCTCTTTCGCCCTATAAATACGTCATATATGACGAATTTACATACCAAAAGATAAGCAAGAGAGTAAAAGATTTTCGATAGGCATATTGTATTTTCGAACATATGTAACGAAATTTTTATATATCAGGCGGCAGATTGCCTATAGTGGTCCTATGGCAAAAGAGCATCAGGGGGCAAGCCTCCCAAAAGAGCTATTGAGAAGAATTGACTATATAGTCAAAGAAACTGATCTTGGTTACACCTCAAGAGCGGATTTTGTAAAAGAGGCTGTGAGGCAGAAGCTAGATGAAGTTGAAAGAAAGCTCTTGGAATTAGAGATACTAAAAAAAGAGCTAAAGGAAAGATAAATAAAAAAGATTACACTTCGGCGTCCTTTAGCTTATCAATTAAGACACCCTCAACGTTTGTTATAAACGCCTCCCTACTTTCGCAGGTCTCTGCTATCTTTAGAACTACTGCCATGCTCTTGACGTAGTTCCTGTGGTAGCCCCTGACCTTTTCTCCAAAGACGCTCTTCTGCGCCCTTAGTATTTCGCTTTTTATTCTGTCCCTTACCTCCTCCATTGTCTTGGAGTTGTCGGCTATATTTAGCGCCACAGAAGGCGCATCTATTCCACCATAAGTCCAGTTGCTTGTCATCGAGCTAATTTGGAATTATTGATATAATACAATTGACTAAGAGCATATTTTTATTTTGGCCTTAAAATTAGGGCCAAGTGTTTCGGGATAAATATTTATATCTGAATACTTGACAAAAAGCTGATGGATAAAGCGATAATGGATGACCTAAAAGAATTTTTTAAAAGTGTTGAAGGGAGAACAGAAGATCCAAATAGTAAAAATCCTTTAACTAAAGAGGAAATGAGCATATTAGCAAAATTAAGAATATCTGGTGTATGGGATGAATATATGGAGCAGCAAGATGAAGATATCAGAGCTGCAGAGAAGAAATTACTCAAATAATCTAAAGTTTAAAATCAATTATACAAAATCCCACTTCATTTAAGAAATCATCTTAAACATTTTTTAATCAGCTTATCGAAATGAACTGATGAATTTTAAATTACTTTCAATCATACATTATAATACCCTCGTCAAAGTCTGGCTCAGTTTCAGTAGATCTGCATTTTGGGCATCTTGGCGAAGCTTCAAATTTATAATCCCCCCGCAGTCGCACTTTCCTGCATATATTTCGATTTCTTTGTGGTATTGCTCTTCAGAGATTATTTCCCCGTTATAATTTTCTTGTACAAATTTGTCATGATTGGCAGTGGCCATGCAATATGGTACTTTTAATCCCTTGAGGTATCTCTTGTGAAGATCGCCAAGCTCCATAAATGAGATATCTTTTTCCATTCCGCATTGATCGCAGTGCAGCTTGTGAAAAATAAATCCTCCGCCAGAAGATATCTGATATTTTGTGCCGCATTTTTTGCATATTGCATTATAAGAAGTTCCCATGATTACTATCGGCAATTATGCTATTTATTCTTAATTGAACAATAAAAAGGCCTGAATGCCAAAAAAAGGTAACATTATTTTAAGGCCCAGATATAAACCGGGGAGTTTATGAGCTGTTATTAATCTCCTGGGCCTTGTATAAAATATCATATTTTTCTTTTAAGAGCTTATCCGAGCATGTTTGTATTTAATTCGAATGAAAATACAATCATCTTCTCCTAACTTCCTTAAGATATTCATTATCTAAAAAAATTGTGACTAAATGGATTATGATTTTAGGTTCTTATTCAGATTCGAGATCTACTCTTCTCGAAAATCGGTTATTCAAATCGGGGCTTTTTCTAGGGATTTTGTTTTGGTTTTTTCGCAAATAAATACAAAAAGTTAAAAATAAAGGAGATGGTTTAAATGGACATGGGAATAGCATTAAGCGTTTTTGGATTAAAAAATCCAGATAAGGATATATTGCTTAAGAGAACCCCCATAAGTTCGCTTAGGCAAACTAATTTGGCAGATTTTAATTTTGTAAGTGAATTGGGATCTGCAACATCAACAATGAAACCTGTTTCATATAATGAAAAAGAAAATATTGTGAGTTATGATGTCTTGCATTATTCCGACACGATTAATAAACCAATTAGAGTATATATAGAAGATATTGAGGATGCAACATTTGAGGATAGTGAAGAACATATTTTCAAAGCGTATGATAGACCTGTTAATGCATATCAAAAGATATACAAATTTAAAGTAGATGTGGATTTAACTAAAAATAAAATATACGTATTTACTAAAAAAGAAACAGCAAATGCATTTATACGTAGATTTAAAGATAGTAAAATAATAGACTATGAATCTATCTATTTTGATTTAACTAAAACTAATGAACTTGATAACATAATTAATGTTGTCGGTGCTTGGCAAAATAGTGAGGGTAGATGTAAGAAAAAGGCATATTTTGGGATGCATATTGACAAATTAGAAGAAATAGAAAAAGATAAGGAGAAAGTAACTTCTTATTATGTTGAATATGAACATAATAATAGTATAGTTGATTTATTTATTTCAAGAGATGGTAGAATTAGCACACAGTCAAATGAATTAACTAATGTAGATTTAATAAATATATTCCATTATTTGAATGAGAGTATCCCATACAAACCTACATGAAATTCTGGATAATTAACTCAACAGCTTTCCAAGAATCAGAAGTGATTGTAATATTTTTCATATATACTTTAACTTCTGATTCGTAATGTTTATTGCTATTGTGATTTAATATTATACTATAATCTTTGATTTGGAAATCTTTAGGATTAATCAACGAGAGATATTCCCATTTATAAGGCAATGATAAATTCATTTGAATTTGTTCTAAAGATAACAATGTTTCTTTATTAAGTTTTGATACTTCCGCTAAAAGCCCTTCTATATCTTCAAGTTTAGATTTCAATGATTTAATTCCAGAGGCCAATCTTTCTATATCCACACTTACAGTTTTAGATTCTCTTGAAAGATTGCCAGAAGTCAATGTAATTGAATAAGTGTCTATATTAAAAACAAATATAATTTCATTGGATTTAATTACCTTTATGCCTTTTTCCCGAAAAACATTTTTGAAATGTGTTTTTATTTTTTCAAAGTCTATCTCTGTTTGATAATTTAAGTAGATGTCAATTTTTGCTTCTTTGTTAAACCATATTGCAAATTTTTTTCTCATTTTATTTACGAAATGAATTTTATATTCCACAAAAAAAGAGCCTAAAATCGTTAATATTGTAAGGATTAGGCCAATAACACCACTCCATCGAATAAAAAAATCCATTAACATTGATACAGATGATATTTAAGGGTATATATAATTAACTTTTAGGTATTAATTAATACTAAAAGACGTATATAATAGAACACCCATTCGGTTTCTTATCACCAGTAAAGGGTCACCTCTTTTGTTTTTGATTTTAGATAGAATGTTATATAAAAAAATTTAAGGAGTTGATTCTATGAAGATATTTAAGATATTGTTAGAGATAAAAAGGACTATCTGGTGCGAACTACCTAATGAGTATAGTGGGATATATCTTTATGCCTTCCCTTCGATTGTTTTTTTGTATTAATTGGTGAGATTATAGCAGGAATTGTAGGAAGTGTGGGGGGTAGTTTAATGGGATTACAAATAGGGATAAACTCATATTATAGACATCAGATAAAGAAACAGAAGCAATAATATTCCTAAAAATAATCAATCCGAGGATTATAAATGTGCTATAAAGAATCCCAAATATGTCATAGTGATATTTTTTCCAAGAGATATTTTTAAAGTAGCATATCCACCCCCCTATGCCCAAGATAAAACAGATTAAGATATAATCATAAATCAACATCTCAATGATTATGTCCCTAAAAATTATACTTTTGAATCCTATTAACAAAACTATGGCATTAGATAAGAAAACAGTACGGGATTTATAATGGATCTCTACAATAAATCCAATAATCCACAAGGGTATCAATTCCAAAAGTGGCACATATCCAAGATATGGAAGAGTAATATAGTCATACTTTGATATCTCTTTTAGAATTACAATAACAGATTTACTAAAAATAAAAAATAAAGTAATTAGCGCCTTTTGAACTAATGCACCTATCTCACTAAGAATATCGAATAAATCTAAGAAGAAGGGGATTTTGTAAAAATAGCCAATTGCAACGATAAAAATTATTGCAATGCAAACAAGTAAATAAATAATTATAATATCGACTAAATCATCATTACCCATTACAATTGATAATTTGGCATCTATATAAAATTTGTTAGACCGTAATCTTAATAACTCCTAAATTAGATATCGAGTATTAACAAAATATAATTTCATGAAGCTAACGTTCATAAACTCCATAAATAAACTTATTAGAAATATATTAAACTCTAAGATGATTTGATGGCTAAAGGATTTACTTAAAAGGATAATTATGCCCTATTCAAGGGGTTAGTGAAAACTTAAACTATATATTTTTTAGGCAATAAAAATACAAAATCACTCGGCACAAATATATAAAGAATAATCTCAATAAACTACTGATGACACCTAAAGTTGAAAATATAGAAAAGATATCTGGAGGATTAGAAAAATCTAATCCAAAAGAAGGCACTTTAGTTTATTTTACATCAGACAAAGATTGGTTAGAAAGCAATGACCACTACATCGAGTATATACCTCCTATCGAAAAAGAAGATTTTAAAATCCATATCTATCGTGATAAAGATAATATTTTCAAAGTAAATCTTAGTACCTTCCACCATAAGAACGTAGTACTTACACTGAAAAACTTAGCAAAATACTGTCAACATGAAAAACATATGGTTTCAGTTACTTGGAATTCTATTTCAACAAAACTATATGTTGATGACGAACTTGTTGATGAATATCCAAAGAATTAACGATTAGAGAATAATTTAATGAACCTATATATACACTTGAGAAAAATACTTTTTTGGATAATCCAAAAAAAAGCTTAAACCTTTCTAACATCAAAAAGTTATAAGTATTTAGATCATAACCTTACTGAGAATATTTTAACAATATCTACTTAGTTTATATTTTTAATTTACCCTCTTTATCAAAACAATTTATGACTCTTTTTCTATCAAAATCTGTTTTTCTATTTCTATTTTTATGATATATTTCGGTAAATATTAACAATTTATTTTGTTCGGAATATATGTAAATTACTCTAAATCCACTATGGATTCCGTCTTTAGGAAAATTTCTTGATTTAAATTTTCTTACCTTAAAAACAGGACATGTTACTCTTTTGCCCAGCCCAGACACCCTTTCGACAATTCTATTATTACATGGAGATTCCTTAATAATTGAAAGAATTGCTAAAAAGTCTTCGTCTAAATAAGAATAATCTTTACAAAGATCTCTTTTTTCTTTTTTAAATTGAGGTAACGCTAGCTCTTGTATGGGGATATCAACAGTCATCCTCTTCATCTTCGGTCAATTCTGAATCACGATAGAATACAAGATTATAATTAATTATTTCTTTATATTGAGTTGCTTTCCAAGGTGTGTCGTTATGGGAGATTTTTTCTATTTGTTTTCCATTATAATCAGAGTATTCATCTAGAATTAAATCAATTAATTTTATCTCTTGAGCAGACAAAATATCAATATTTGGAGATTGTAATGATATTAATTTATTTTGAGGTTTACCGTAATAAATAGCTCCGTCGACCCATTCTACTTTTTTTTCATCTCTTAACTCATTGACTATTTGGTCAAAATCAATCGGAGCAGGCCCATGATCAATCTTACGATAATTTTCCCCCGTAAGAAATTGCTCATATTTCAAGTAATATTCAAAGTCACAAAAGTATAATAATTTATATAAAACAGTTTTTCCAACATTTGCTTTACCACCAACTTCATTCACAATATAATGTAAGACTTGTTTTAACTTTTTAAAATCAGTTTCTACAAGTTTTAAGTCACAAATTTCCAATGGTTCAAAATATTCATTCTTCATAATATCTTCTTTCATCTCAAACATTGCCTCATGTAATTATATGCCTAGCACAGCTAGACTTACAGAATAATATACTAATAACTTATATAAAAGATTTTTCCTATAGCTTTTCAATAATGATAAACTAAAGTGAATAATTAACTTAATTTTTAGATATAGGTTTTGTATTTTACTTGTTAATCGAATCGAAAGTATTAGGTCATTTTGATTTAAAAAATAAGCTTGTACTGCTTTAGATTTATAATGGAGGGAACTATTTCAAATAATTTGTGTAACAATCTACTTTGTTGCATAAAACCTTGATATGAACCGAAAAGCTTAAACCCTTTCTAACGTATATAATTTACCGGATGATAAAAAATGAACGAGATTAGAGAAAACAAGTTAAAAGAACTTTTTAGCTCTTTGGAAAAAGAGGAGAAAATAATCATATATGCAATTGGAGCTCTAGACAATGCACCCGTTAGAAGTAAAATTAAACTTCAAAAGTTGTTATTTCTAGTATCCAACGTTTTCAGGGAATACGAGGATTTGCTAGAATTTGAACCACATTTATTTGGACCGTATAGTGAAATTGTAAACGATATTCTTGAAGATCTAATAAAAATGGAACTAGTAGAAAAGTATGGAAGCTCATACAAACTAACTCCTTTAGGAAATGATCTGTATACTAGAATCCAGCCCACCAAAGAACTTGAAAGCGTTATTATTGACTTCAAAGATTTCTTAAATGACTTATCTGAAAATGAACTTCTCTCTTTCATATATGTAACTTATCCCAATTACATCGGCGAGTCAGCGAAATGGAATGAACTAAAAAAGGATAGGATTAGGTATGCAATTTCTTTATTAAAAAAACAGAAAATTAGTTTTTCAAAAGCCTCGGAGCTCGCTGGGCTTAACAGTATTGAGTTTGATGAACAGCTTAAGTCAAGAGGTATCAAATGGAGAGTGTAACTAACAAAATACTCGATAATACAGTTATATCTGTTCTTATAAGAGATATCTTATCCTGTTCGATCATAGAAATATGTTCCCAAGTGTACCCTCTTGTGACTTCAAAAGAAGTCTTCCATGAAACTTCTAAATATCCAGATAAAAATAAAGTATCTAAGATCTACACTATGATTAAAGTTTTGGATAACGAGGGAGATACTAATTACAAAAAATTATTAGCTTATTTAGAATCAAGATATCCTTATTTGCATAAAGGGGAATTGTCCACTCTTCTAGTTGCAATATTAAACTATGAACTTGTTGGAAGAAAATATTACTATGTAACTGATGATGGCAGAATGAGAAAAACTTTGCCAAAAATTACCCAAGATACACTTTTTTTAGATATTTTAGGGAAAAGTTTAAATAAAATTAATTTAACAGGTACTATTGGACTGATAAAAAGATTATTTGACAAAGGCATGATTTCACCGGAAGAAATTGAGTCAATTATAGTCGATTTGGGGAAGGGTGATTTCTATATTACGCCAGAACTATTAAATCATCTGAGGGGAAAATCTTGAAGATGGATATTAAACTAGAAAATATTGACTCAGAATTAATGATTAAAAATTTTAGGATAAAGGCCAATAAAAAAGAAATAAAAACTCCAGAAAAAGCTTCATATTCTACTAATTCAATTAGCGGGATCAATGAAATCTATAGAAAATTCTCAATAAATAGCCTAAGAACAACTTCCTTAGATAAAATACTAAAGTCAGAAAGTTATGAAACTAGTGTAAATAGCAGAATTAAAAGTGAAGTTAGAAATAATCTAAATTTGTTTATAGTAGATTACTGTGATGATAATATTCCAAATCAAAAGCATCTTGAGGCTTTATCTGACACGCAATATGTTTACAGTGATGTAGTGGTGACGCCTGTTTTCTCAAGCTTTTTTAGAAATGATGAGCTTCTTGGAGATAATCTAATTGATACCTTCATAGAACTCACTAACAAATATATAGAAATAGTTGAAACATTGAATAATAAAGATATTATGGGAGTAATCCCAATCAAAGCTCCAAGAAATTATTATGATAAAATTTTTGATAATTATTACGACAAGGACATTACTTCATTTATTATTGATTTTGACGGTAAATCTTCCGACACCAATCTTCCCAAGATTAGGAAACTTTTCAGATTGTTGAAAGATCATGACCTTCTTGAATCCTCTATTTTATATGGATTAAATGTGAGCGAAGGTAAATTTATGAAAGATGCTACAGAGATACCGGCTAGAGATTTTATATCTCTTGGATTTGGATTTGACATAATTGGACTGAATCATGTGCCCCCAAGAATGCCAACTGAATCATGGAAAGAAATTGCCACTAAGAGAAGAACTTATCGATTATTTAATAGAAATAATTATGGATATGTAAAAGTATCTGAAGATGATATTTTTTCCAAGGGGATATCTGGAAAAACTAATGTGGTGAAGCATAACAATACTGAACAGTTCAAAGAGGCTACAAAAATAAAAGAATTCATGGCCCAAGACCCAACTATCGAACCTTATCTTAGTTCAAAAAGTCATGTGACAGAAAAAACAATAGATAAAATAAAAAAACTTAGAAACGATACATTCAAGTGATATTAAATCTCACCAAGTAACTTTAACTCTCTTTGCCTTGCACTTCTTACAAATCAAGAATGTCTTTTCAGACTTGGCCATGGCAGTAATTTCCCGGATTTGCTGCACTTAGAGTTGAAAATGGGCTTGATGGACCATCCTGCGTTTGTGACCTCACGTATTATTGCGTTGTGGATTGGCTGGACAAGCGGGTAATGATCACAGTATTTCAGGATCTTCTCCTTTGATATTGTTGGGAACTTCGGCTCGGATGTTTCTTTTAAGTAAAGGTTGTCATCCTGCCCAACTATAGAAAGCTCCTTGTCCAATAATGCAACTCTATTTTTAAGGCCAGAAATTATGGTGCCATAGGGATTAATTTTTGCAAGAAAAGACAATCAAAGAGTATCTAGACTGGGGAAAGAGTTTATATGAGTTGTCTATTTTTGTTTAAAAATAATAGAAATTGCGAAAATCTCAATATTACCAAAATCTTTTAATACTTCTTCATTACTATGTTAAGATTAGTAAATATTTTTATATCTATTAATGTGATTCCCATGAACAAAATATTGATTCCTGATGGCCAGGACGTATACAGGAATATTGTTGAATATTCTTTTCATGGCGTGATGCTAATTGGCAACGATTCTGCTTTTGTTGACGTAAATCATGAGGCTTGCAACATTCTTGGTTATTCGAAAGATGAATTATTGAACATGAAGATTGAAGATATCGCTCCACATTCCAATCTTAAAACTGGAAGGACATTATGGCAGGAGCTCTTGGATAAAGGAAAACAAAAAGGAGAATATCAAATCTTAAGAAAAGATGGAAAAAAAATTGTTGTTGGATACATGGCCATTGCCAACATCTCGCCTGATTTGCATCTCTTTATTATTAATGATATAACAAAAAGTAAAAAAGCTGAAAAGGATTTAAGAGTTAGCGAAGAAAGATACCAGACCATTGTTCAAGACCAGACTGAATTGATATGCAGATTTACTCCCGACGGCACTATGACTTTTGTTAATGATGCGCTATGCAAATATTATTTAAAAAAACGTGAAGATATAATTGGTGTTAACTATCTGCGATACATTTCAGACCACATAATAAAAGATATAGAGCATGAATTAACACTTTTTTCAAAAGAAAAGCCTATAATTTCATATGATAATTACATAACACTATCTTCCGGAGAGGAAAGGTGGCAACAATGGGTACTAAGGGCATTGTTTGACGAATCAGATAATATTGTAGAATTTCAGGCGGTCGGAAGAGATAACACAAAACAGAAACAAACTGAAGAGAAATTAATGGAAGCTCTGACTATTATTAACAAGAGCCGCTCCGTAGCTTTTACATGGAAGAATGCCGAAGGCTGGCCAGTTGAATTTGTTTCAGAAAATGTTGAAAAGCTTTTTGGGTATAATGCTGAAGATTTTATTTCTGGAAAAGTTTCCTATGCACGTTGCATCCATCCAGACGATCTCAAAAGAGTTTCTCAAGAAGTTGAAGAATTCAGTAAGGAAAAAGATAGAACTGAATTTATTCACGAGCCCTATCGTATAATAACAAAATTGGGGCAAATAAAATTTGTAAGTGATTGGTCATTTATTGTCAGAACTTCAGATGAAAGCATAACTCACTACAAAGGCATCGTTGAAGACATAACTGAAAGAAAGGAAGCTGAAGATCGTTTAAGATCCACAAACAAACAGCTTGAAGACATAATAGAATTCTTACCTGATGCAACTTTTATTATTGACAAGGATAAGAGAATCAGAGCTTGGAATCGTGCAATGGAACAAATGACTGGAATTCCAAAAGAAGAGATTATAGGAAAGGACCGTTCCTACGGAGCAGTTCCATTTTATGGTGAGCAGAGGCCCTATTTGATAGACCTCATTTTTGAACCTGAATCTCAGATTTTCTCTAAATATGATTTTGTCAAGCGAAAAGGAAACGCATTATACGTTGAAGTATTCACTCCAGCACTTTACAATAACAAAGGAGCTTATGTGTGGGCTATAGCGTCCCCGCTACATGATGCAGACGGCAATGTAGTCGGGGCAATAGAATCAATTCGTGATATCAATGAATTTAAAATGACTGAAAAGGCGTTAAGAGAAAGTGAGGAGAAATATCGCACGCTGTTTGAAGACTCTAAAAATCCGATATGGATGACAAGTCGTGAAGGTATTATACTTGATGCCAATCAAGCCACGGCCGATCTATTGGGGTACCCAAAAGAAGAACTGATTGGACTTGATGTGTATTCCCTTTACGTTAATCCTAACGACAGGAAAATATTCCAAGATGAGATTGAGGAGAAAGGATTTGTCAAAAACTTCCAGTCACAATGGAAAACAAAAGATGGACGCCAGTTAGACCTTTTATTTGACTTCACTCTTTGGAAAGACAACGATGAGAAGATTAGAGGGTATAGGGGAATAGCAGAAGATGTCACCCTCATTAATAGATCTCAAAAGCAATTAGGGGAAAATCTAGAGTACTTTGCACACCTCGTGGATCATATAAGAAATCCATTAACAATTATTTGTGGATTTGCACAAGTTGATATTGAAGATGAGAAAACAAAAAACCGTTTTTTGAGACAAATAGCCAGAATTGAAGAGATAATAAAACAACTAGACCAAGGCTGGATGGACACAGAGGATACTAGACGATTTTTGAAGAGGTATATGTAAGAAAATCCGGCGAATGTTGACGCAAAAGGTGAATTATTATTATAAACGAAATTGTGAGCACATGGAACATTCTGACAAAAAGAGGGTAAAAGACTTTCTGGCTAGGAATCTAAAAATAAGCAGTGACAAGTTTGAAAACCTTGATGAAGAAATAGAGATTCAAAATGACAGGGATATAAATGAAAAAATACATGCGATATCTAAAAAGTGCCATGATATGTCAGATAGGTCTTTGGAAATCCTAAGTAAACAGGCCGGGGAAGAAAAACTTGAAGATATAGAAAATTGTGCCATGGCGCTTTCTGATGTCAGAGGCTGGTTAGAGGTATGCATAAAAAATAAGGACTTAAGTTTGGAAATAGAAGACATATCAAACTATGTTAAAAGCTTGGAAGAAATGGCTGACAAGATGGAGTTTATTGATTCTATCGAATCACATTCTGCTGACACTCATAAAAATCTAAGAAAAATTATGGTGAAAAGATTCGAAGAAAATAAATAAATTAAAATAATTTTTCTACTCTTTTGTCCATTTCTAATTCCCTTCCAGAAAAGCAGCCCCACTCCTCTGTTGGCCCTAAAACTAAGCCATAGTAGATTATGTCGTTTTCTGGGTTTCCGTTTATCATAGACCCCCCTGTTTCGTCTCCAACTTGTCTAATCTCAGACACTTCAGTTGCGAACCAGTGCCAGCCTGTCGTGCTCTTCCATGCGGCTATTATCTCGTTTCCTTCAACAAACTTCTTCCTGTTCATTTCAACTATTGCTGCCGTTTTGTATCGCCAGATTTTATTAAGGCATATGTGGACTATACTTTATCCCTAAGAAAAGGGAAAAAAATTAATTTTCCCTATTTTCCCTATTTTTTTCCATATCCTTATAAATGGGAAATGTATAATAGTATTGACTACAAGAAGTGAGGTGATTTATTTGAAGAAAATAAACTCTGTAATTATAGGAATGATACTAATCGCATCTATACTAGCTGTTGTAAATCCTGCCAGTTCCGCTATGGCAGACCCCCCTACAATGACTCTTGATAATCCAAAAATAGTGGACCGCATAACGGAATTTAACGTAAGTTGCAGGACAATAAATCCTGTCACAGGCACTAGTTACCCCAATGTTATCTTCAGAATTACCATGGAGGGCCCTTTGGGCCAATTTCCTCAAGGCACAACTAGGGCAGAAATCTTCACAATTACTAACATAAATAAAGCATTTCCAAAAACACAGCTTGAAGGCGGCGATGGGTATAACATTAACAACACTTTTACCCTTGTTAATGGTAAACTGGTCGGTTATTATGGGTATTATGATACCAATGGGCACATTACCACATATCCCAATAACTATGACGCAACTACATGGTTCACGGTTAAAATGGCCGAAACTGCCCCAGCAGGAGATTACAAAATTAAAGTGGAAATGGTTAAACTTACCAACTATCCAACATGCAACCGTGTTAATCTATGTCCTGACTCCGTTCAAGTCATTGCCTCTACTGCTACGGGTAACTTTAAAATCCATAAAAGCCAACCAGGTGAATTCAAATTTGAACCTGTGGATAAAATTTGGAGTATAATCAAGAAGAATCTCCAAAAGGAAAACGATTAGATAAAAATAAATTTATTTTATTTCTCTTCTTTTCATATATCTCCTCTTATAATATCGAACATTCTCCCTAGTCCAGTCCGGCCCTAATTTTAAGGCCACGTATCTCTCGCTGTGCCCTTTTTGTAAATACTCAATGCACTTTCTTATTTGCTGGTCAGTGTATTTGGAGTTCTTTCCGGCCTTAATCTCACCAGATGTCGACAAGCGCAACCCCTAATTTTTGTGCCGAAAGATAGGGCCCAAAGCAGCATAGGCTAAGCGCATCTGCAAAGTCAGGCGACTTCTTGTCCTTTTCCCTCTTCACGATGATCTTTCCCTTGGAATCAAAATCATATTTTATCGTAGAGAGCTCTGATACGAGTTTCTTAAAGTTCGGGACCTTCTGGATCCTAATCTCGCCCTTCTCAAACAATGATCTAAGATTCCAGTAGGCTTGAGATTTTAAATTGGCAAACTTTGCTTCTTCTGAAAGCATTAACGGGGACTCCCCTCCCCTAAATCCTATCACGGGATAGCCCCCCTCTTTTAGATTTGAATAGACCCCTGCTCCAATGCCGTTTGAGTCTATTACAAGCTTCTCAGGCGGATTATTGTCCAGCTTGTTTTTTGCCCAATTAGTTAAGGGCAATATCTCAAGCTTTGCCATGAACTCTATATCGTAAATATTGAAGATGCCTGTTTCAAGTGAGGCCTTAATGTAAACGCTGTAGTCATCCCCCATCTCAGCAACATCAAATCCGGCATATGTTGCACCTTTGCCTTTTCCTTCAGGATCAATAAGCGCCCTCTCTATCCAGGAGAGTGGTATCAAGGTGTTCTTGTCAGCAGGCGGGAAGTTCCCCAGCACATGGATCTGAAAGAAAGGGCTGTCGCTGCCATAATCTTCTGACATCTGGGATATCCACTGCTTTGACACGCGTGGGCTAAGCCTACCGTCAAGATGGAATGTCCTCCAGTTTGAGCTTTTTGAATGGAAGATGTCGTAGAAGAATCCCTCCGGCCTTGTGGGATTTCCTATCAAAAGGATCTTGGACGAGTTTACACCTTCTTGGGTCTGCGTCCCCTCGATGGCCTCGAAAATCTCATCGGGCACCCCTGATGCCTCGTCCACTATGAACATTAGATATGGCGCATGAAAACCGAGCATGTTCTCCTTCTTGTCTGAGGCCCTTCCTATCATGGCCCAGTCGTCGCCATAGCTTCCATCCGGCCTTATCATTAGGACCTCTGCATCCCTCGGGGGAAGGTATAGAAATGGCCTTAAAATCGGGGCTTTTGAGATGTTTGCCCTAATCTCCTTCCAGAGTATCCGCTGCACCTGCTGCCAAGTAGGAGCAGTCGTGACAACTATTGATTTTGGCCTTGTGACAAAAAACCATAATCCCAATTTTGCTGCAGTCCAGGTCTTCCCGGGGCCGTTTCCGCTTCTAACAGCTATCCTGTCATGCTCTGCCACTGCCTCAAATATAGGCCTCTGGAGGCCATCAGGCTCCTCGCCAAAGCAGTCAACTGAAAATCTTACAGGATCGTCTATCCAGGATGCGAGGAGTGATTTCATGTCCATTTTAAGAATCAAGCCTCTCTTTCTCTAAGCTGGCCCTAAAAATAAGGCCAGAGTTAGATATCCTGGCGGCTGCTATCTCTGCATACTCCCTCTCAAGCTCTATGCCGATCCACCTTCTCCCCAAGAGCTCGCATGCCATGGCAGTAGTGCCGCTTCCAAGGAAAGGATCCAAAATTGTCTCTTTTGGCCTAGACCCCAGAACAGTCAGGTAAGACATGAGCTTTACAGGCTTCACAGTTGGGTGGTAGTTGTGCCTTTCCGCTCTGTTCCTCTTTTGAGGGATGTCGACTGACTCCTCGTCATCGCACCACCTCTTTGGCCCTATGGATTCGCATCCTGATTCTTTCTCGCTCTTTGAGGGCTTCTTCACAAAGAGGAATGGGAATCTGTCCGCTATGTCTTTGGGAAGTGACCCCACCCTCTCCTCAAACCACATGTCAAGGTCGAACATGTAGGAGTCCCCGCCGAACACCTTATCGCAGGCGAGTAGATTTGAGGGGAACCTTGAAAATCCGTCTTCAGCCGGGATTGAACAGTCTTTTATCCACGTTACTCCTTTCCCGTTTTTTAAGGCCTGGTCGGTATGGCTTTTTTCCGATATCGGCTTCATGGCAACTATTACCACTTCAACGGCGGGCTTGGGCTGAAATCCTGCATAGCCTCCTGATAGCCTTTTTGCGTCATCAGATGCAGGAAGCGTAAAATCAATCTCCTGCCTGTCACAGGCATAGTGCTTCCCCCAGCAAAGTGCTGATCTCTGCCTTCCCGGCATTTCAACAGCCTCTCTTTTAAGGCCAAGCCTCCTGTCGATCACTTTCGATATGTCAAGAGCTTTGGGAAATCCAGAGTGGTATGCCCAGAATATCGGTGTGAATCCGATCTCAAATCCTGCCTCCCCTAAATTTAGGGCCATTTTTGACAAGCAGTCGAGCCTTGGTGCGCTCATGATAAATGCAAATGATCCAGGTTTTAGAAGCCTGTTGCACTCTTTCCAGATATCAACTTTCGGAACTGCCCTGTCCCAGTCCTTTCCCAAAAAAGAGTAGCCATATGGAGGGTCTGTCAGAAGAAGATCAATCGATTCAGGAGGAAGCTCTTTCATGACATCAAGGCAGTCGCCCCGATAGATCCTCCCAAGATCATTTTCAAAAAAGGGCTTCAATTTGGATTTTCCCTCTCCCTGTGGATCTCTTCAATAATGGCTGAGAGATTGATCGTTACCTCTTTTTCCTTCTCTCTTGACTTGGGCGTTAATCTGTACTCGGAAAGCCACTTCCTTATCGATTCGCTCACCTGATTTATGTCAACGTCTTCGCCGGATAATAGCCTCGGGAGCAGTATGCACTTCTGGCATATTAGGGCAAGTGATATCTGATCGGCCGCAATCTCGTCAATCTCAAAGCTCTCAATGATGTGCCTGTAAAGCTTTGAATAGAGCTTTCTTTCCTTCTCCCCTAAGGACTCCTTGGATATCTTCAATAATCCTGTCATCTTCTAGCCGTGGTAGTCCGTCCCTTCATGCTTAGGTATCTCAAAGGTATCGTATAAAACGCCCCCAAGGACCCCCGTCATGAATCCCTTGTCATAGTCAAAGACAAGCTGGATCTTCCTGTCTAGCCTTGTTAGAATCAATCTGCCCTCGGTGTCAACTGCGACATTGAAGTTGTCACGGTCCATTGAGGTGAGTATGCCGTCAGACAACGGAACTACAACAAGATTGAATCCGCCGGTGCACTTTTTTGGGGAAAGGGGGAGGTGCTGTCTGACAGAGTAGACAAATCCTTCTTCATTCTGGCTATGCGAAACATCAAGCACGAGCCTGTTCTTGGCCCTATCTCTTAAGCCCGTATCCCTTCCTCCCAAGATTTGAAAAGCAGACGGGGCAGGTGAAGTTGTGCTCCGCCGGATGCTTTATCATGTTGCCGCATGTCCTGCAGTAAAGCGGCCCGGTGTCGCAGTCCGGGCATTTGAGCTCCAATCCGCATTTAGCGCACCTATGAATCTTTTCTTTCCGCTCGATAGCTACCGCATCCTTTGCTGCAAAGCCTAACGTAATGGAAGTGGACTTTTCTCCCCTCAAAATAAACGCTTGTTGCAGGCTCGCCGTTTGTCAGCGTGCACTTGATAGTCGGGAGGATCTCGCCCCTTGATCTGCATGTGGGGCAGAGGTGCTCAGGGATTAGAAATGTCCCGCAGTGGGGGCATCTCTTCTTATCCTTTGTATAGCCGGTCGACCTGCAGCTGGGGCATTTCATCAGGCATCAGACCTTGTTACAACCGCTCTCGCAGTCTTTGTTAAAGTCTGGGCCGGATATAATATTTCCATGGGAGTCGTATTCGTTTTGTGGGCTTGTGTACCCTGAATCCCCGCAGCCCGGATAAATCGTGCCGTGTTTTTTGCACCCGCATTTTTGATATATACCTATTATTGGCCCTTCCCTGGCTTTCTTTAGGGATTCTTCGTCATCCTCCCCTTTGAATCCGGTGGCGTTGTATATATCATTTGCAACATTCAAAAGCCAAGCAGCTGAATCTTGTTCCCTGTGCATCTGCCACAAGTATTCTTGGCCAACAAGTTTGCCAATATCCGTATATATCCTAAGTGTCCTTCTGGCCCAATGCGGCAGCTTGAAAAGAACATCAACATTTGCCTCCAGATATTCGGACAGCAGATTCTTTCTCTTTATGAGTTCAGTGTATGCGTTGATTGCATTGTCCATTGAATCTTTTGATCCGGATGCCAAAAGATACATGGCCTTCTTGTATTTGGCCCAGTCGATTTCATCCTTTTCCAGTGCTTCACGGCCCCCGTATTTTACCAAGAGCTTTCGCATTAGATCTCTTGCTTCGTCCATCTGTATTTTGGTCACGCCTTTTGTGTAGTTCGCATCGAACTCCTGGCCTACCGTATCGTTGGCTTCCGCCCATTCTATATCTACGGGCATGGGATTTCCTCCAACACATTTGGCGTGCCAGTGTCAGGGGCAGCCCATCTTTTCATCCTTCCGATCTCAATCCAGTCGCCTTCTGTTATGAAGACTGAACTCCCTTCAGAATCTGTGATGGTGCAGCTTTCTACCTCTTCGCCATTGTGGATTGAAGTCGTGCTAAAGAAAGTCCTCAAAGTTCCCCCTTCTTTGCGGCAAAGCTCCATTGAAATAGGGCCCTGCCCTTCTCCCAGATGGCCCGGAACTCCTTCTCGGTCACGGCGTCGTCATAGAGCGCCTCATCGACCACATTAAAAAACTCGGCGAGCTCGTGGATCTTAGTCTTCACAAGCTCCCACCCTGCAAAGGCCCCTATACCTAGCGATACAAGGTATGGGAGGATCTTCGCAAGGACCTCAAAAACCTGTATTTCGGACATCTAAAGTCCTCGATGTCCAATATTATACATTGGTGTTTAAAAAGATTGTCCTTTAGCTTGTTAGATTAGGGCTTATTTATACTTTGAAATTTTCTTTAGATGCTCTTCAATCTTTAGAAGAATAGATAATTCTTTATCTAACTCGCTTACTCTTATATAATCGAGTCTTGCATTGGAATAATCCTTATTAGCTTCATAAGCCAATCCTCTGAAAAAATAAGGGAACGTAAAATTGGGTTCAACTCCAATTGCCATATCATATGCTTCTATTGCACGATCTATTTTTTTATTATTGAAATAGTCTATCCCTTTGGATAAAAAAACTACTGCGCCGTTTTTATCCAAATCTCTTGATTTCTGAAATTCTTCATTGGCCTTATCCTTTTCTCCTCTTGAGTCTAAAATAAATGCTCTGTGGTAATAAGGGGCAAAATAATTGGGGGCATTTTCTATTATTTTTTCGTATTTCATTAATGCATCTTCTTGAATATCGAAAAGATTAAATGAAACGTTTTTTCCTGATAATTTGTTTGCGATATATTGAATTCTAGAAACAAGATAAGCTAAGATATTTCCTAAAAGAACAATTCCGAAAATAACTCCAAAGACAAATACCCAAATACCATCCTGTAAATTCCAGTTTCTATTTGTAATGGATATAAATATATTTGGGATTACAAGAACTCCGGCCAAGAAATATGTTAGATCCCCAAAGTATCTCATCTTCTTTATCCTTTCTGGCCCTCCTTTCCTATTGACGATTCTATGGATGCATTTGGATATGTATCCTAATATTCCAATAATTCCGCCTATGTAAAAGGCGATATTCAAATAAATATAATCAGAGGAAACAGGAAAATACATCGAGGTTAAGTTTGTCATTGCTAGAAAGAAGTATGAAAGTGCTAAAATAGTCCACAATACAAAAATTGCCCCAATAATTCTTAAAATCTGGCCGACTATTCCATATCTAGTTAATTCTTTTAACATATAGGATTTTCTGTAATCGCCACCCTTATACCAAAAGTAACCTAAGAGCCCAATCAAAATGAAGGATATCAAGTATTTTACCGACTTTAGATTTAAGGGATTTCTAATGTTACCTGTATTGAAGAAATATACATAGCCGTGAGTTCCAGTTGCAATCTTTTTCCCATCATCGCTTAAACTTATTGACCACATGGTGGCATAGTTTGGGTTCTTAGATTGCCACAATTTGTTCCCCGAAGTATCAAAAATATAGGAATATGCGCCACTACAAGATGCAACATATTTTCCATCCGAAGTTATATCAACACCCCTCATTTGATTTTCGCCTTTGTATTTCCAAATAGGTTTTTCTCTGTCACTATATGCATTGAAGAAATAGATATTCCCATCCCAAGATGCCGCCGCAATATAGTTTCCACTGTCAGATATGTCAACTGTTTCTATCTTATAATCTGTACTAAAGTATAGTTTCATATCTCCGTTATCTTCAAGAACATAAAGCTGATTTCCAGATGCAAATGCTATATTTTTTCCATCTGGAGTAATTACTATTCGATTCTGTAAATTTGTATCTAAATTTGAAAACAAGTTAGACGCAGAATATTGGGTTTTGTGACTCCATATAGTCTTTCCATTCTTATCTATAAGATATATTTTGTCTCCAGTGTTCCAAGATTCAGAATAATCATTGCCGGCAATAGAGATATAGTCTCCATATTTTGATATTGCTACTGAATCTATACTATACTTATCTTGAATCTTCTTCTCTAAAAGAATTTTTCCGCTGAAATCAAAAAGGTATAATATTCCTTTGCTTGAACCGGCAGTTATGTATTTCCCATCAGGAGTTATAGCGGCTCTTGTATACCCACTTGTTGCTTTTTTCCATAATAAAGTGCCATCGTTTTTAAGTAAATACACCGAGTCTATAGATCCTGATAAAATATAACGCCCATCGGGGGTTATGTTTACAGAGAGTATACTCTCAGGTGCAACATAGTTCCATAGAAGTTTGCCATTCGAATCAAATAAATTAATTGTGCCATCTTCAGAGCCAGATGCAATATAGCTACCTGTCGGCGTCATGTCAACTAAAACCCATTCTTTTGTATAATAAGTCCAATCAGAATTATCTGCTAAAGCGATGCTAAATGATGAAAATAATAATAGAAGTGTCAAAAATAGATATCTTTTCATACATATTATAGGCACACCATATATATAAGAATATGGAAAAAAATGGCTGTGGGACATATTAACCTGCATTTAGATTCAAAAGATTGTGCCAGAGCGCAATGCATGTGACAGCAGAATATATTCTTGCAGTACGCCTCTGCTCTATCTTCCAGCCAAAGCGCCTCTTATCGGCTGAAAAAGCTGCTTCAGAGCTTTCTCTTCTGTAGTACTCTTGGAGGTAGCTTTCCGTATCC
>Ga0209096_1000215_pt1 | contig 82852 bp, 51 predicted proteins | sample AD_UKC034_MetaG_FD_184407 | JGI IMG/M metagenome (GOLD analysis project Ga0209096, IMG submission 184407) | Active sludge microbial communities of municipal wastewater-treating anaerobic digesters from USA - AD_UKC034_MetaG (SPAdes) (version 2) | ecosystem: Engineered > Bioreactor > Anaerobic >... | reverse complement strand
GTGGGTCCGGACGCTGGAGCGCGTACGTCGGTGGGTGGGTGCCAAGTTGATCATCTACCACGCGCGCTGGAACATCCGGAGGAGGGTCGGATAGATGCTTCGTGAGAAATCTTCTTCCAGACCCTGGAACCGCAGGCACCCCCTTTCCCCCTGCCTTCGCCCCGAGGGCGAACGGACCTCGTCGACACCGCAACGCTCATCCCGCCGCACGCCATCCGCGTACGGTCCCAAGGACCTGGGCCACCCGGGGGGAATGCAGAATGATGAAGGCAGAATGCAGAAAACGTGCGCGGCCCTTCCTGCATGCTGAATTCGGCCTTCTGCATTCGCAGTCCGCAACCTTCCCGTACGGGTGCAGCCGCTGCGCCGCGGCGTTCATCAGTCCCCCAGGTCCAGAGGACCTGGGCCACCCGCGTGTGGTTGGGCCCCCAGACGTACTGCTGCTGGAGGGCCTGCGAGCCGTCCTCTTCCTCGATGACCTCGGCCCCTGGCCCCGGACGTCTACTATGTGCTCCGCAGGGTGTTCTGCCTACCCTGTGTCGCACATCCATTCACCAGTGCGTGAGATGTAGACGCAGTTGGCACCGTAGGGAGCCTCCTCGAAGACTATCTCGAACTCCTGGTTGTCCTCACGGGGGTGGTACTGCCATTCAGGGTTGCCTAAAGGCGCCCGACCGATTGTCTTCAGATACCGCGGAACCAGTTGCGACAGCGCATCCGGATACACCCCGTGATCTGTTCTGTAGGCTACCAGGGCGTCGATCAGCGGCTGGGTATCGCGCTGCGCCTCGTCGATTTCTGCCAGGCTCCACCGCTGACTGACCAAGACCCCAATGCACACGATGCAGGATACTGCAATTAGCAGGAGGACCGAGCAGCAGATTATGACCGTTTTCTTGAGCATGGCATCGCCTCCATGCGGTCAGTCCGCATGAGAAAACTCGGGGGTGCTAAGGGCGAACCGGGAGCGGGTACGGGAACGTACCCGTGCCCGGGCAGGGTGGGACAAACCAAGTCGGCACAACCTTCCCCTGCGACGAGCTGTCCGAGTTGTCAGAACTGTCGGACGGCCGCCCCTTGCTGCTGGAACTTCCTGAGCTGCCCGAGTTACTCGACCTTGCGCTACCGGAGCTGCTGGACCCGCTGCCGTGGCTCTTGCCGCCACCACCCTTTCCTCCGCCGCCCTTCGCTTTCGCGGAACGAAAGGCAGCCTTCTTGGAACGGAGAATCTCCTTCACCTTCTTCTTGAGCTCCTCCTTTGACTTGGCCTCCTTGCCCAACTCTCGCGCAATCTTGTTGTTTTCTTGGTCGGTCTGGCTGTCTATGGAATCTTCTTCACCGAGTTCGTGCAAATCCTTTATGTGCTCAGCGGACTCCTCCCCGAACAACTGCGTGAGTCTTCCCGTCCAAAGCAGATGACGCACGGTGTTTACGTAGTCGTTCCTTTCTTCATTACTGTTGAACTCCACTCCCTCTTCTACGATGATCTCGTTTATCGTTGTATCGACCCACTGCTTCTCAGCCCCGTAGGCGATGCTCCAGGCGTCGACCGGGCCGACTTCGAGCACGCCTCCCAGCCATTCCTTTATCGTATTGATGATACCATCTGCTGTCCCCAAGGGGTCGATACGCCCTGCCGGATTCGCGGAAGCATACACGTAAAGGTCTGGCCCACGAACGTACCCCAGCGGATCCCGCTGCATAAACTGCTTCAGGGTGGGATGATGCGTCCGGGCGCGGTAGTGCAGCAAGAGGGATTCGGGGTCGAGTTCGCGGGTGGTGTAGCCGTAGGGGTTGGCGGAGGGTGACCACTCGCGCCCGGCCACCACTACGCGGGCACGCTATGCGCGCAGGTAAGCCCCGTGCAGTCGTCAGGCACGGCGCTATCGGGGCGTCGGTGTCCCGGTTGGGGTGGGGCTAACGCTCCAGCTCCGTCTTGCGCACGGCCTTCCGCTGCTGGCGGCGTTTGCGCTCGGACGGTTTCTCGTAGTAGCTGTGGCGTTTCATGTCGCGCGTCAGACCTTCGCGCTGGCAGAGGCGCTTGAAGCGCTTCAACATCTGCTGGATGGACTCGTTGCCTCGCGGTTTGACCTTAATCACCAGGACACCATCCTCTTGAACCTTTCGAACCGGTACCTCGAGCGCCGACCCAGGTGCTGGGCCGGGGCGCGCCCGCCGCGCTTGCCCATTCCATCGGCCCGGAAACGGTCGGACCCTTGCCGACCGGGTTTGGGGCCCGAGGCCTGCCGATCCGCCGACATTCTACACGCGGTTTGCCGGTTCGCCAGTGGGTTCGCAGGCGCCCGCCCGGACAGGGTGAGCGCAGGCTGCGAGAAAGTTCTCTGCCCCCCATCCCAGCATGGCCCTGGTGGGTCTCAGGCCTCCGCCACAGCTCCGGATGCTGCGTTCGCACACTCGGGGCATTGAGTTGGAGGGCTGCCTGGTGTGTGTATCGACTGCAAAAATTAAGCAAAGGGTGGATATGAGGAAGCACGCGAGGTCGTCGTCGTAGGTATCGTTGTGGGTTTTGGGTCTGTGGCAGATCAGACGGGATGGCTTCGGCCCCAGAGGGGCCGAGGTTGGTAGCCACGGGCTCCAGTTCGCGGAAGGCGAAGGAAACCCGTGGTCGCTCACCGGTCATCCCCGCCCGGCCCGGAGGGCGCGGAGGAACGCGACGGCCTCGAATGCGGTCCCCTCTGCCGCCCCCTCTGGGGCGGAGTGATCAGTCACGTCTACTGTCCACAGGTTCCGTCCGGGCGCAGCGCCCGGACTCCGCCCCGTGGCTACCCACCCTTGCCCCTTTCAGGGGCAACAGCAGACGCCGCCTAATGCGTCACGGCCGCGGATGCCTGTGCCATTCGGGGGGCGGGTTGACAGGAGGGTGTGTGCGGAGACAATGAAGGTGTTGGGCTGGCGCTGCGGATGACGAGTGCGGGCCCCGAAGCGGATGTGGCGGAATTGGCAGACGCGCTGGCTTCAGGTGCCAGTGGCCGTTAAGGCCGTGGAGGTTCGACTCCTCTCATCCGCATTCTGATCTACACGCCCCGCGAGCCCGCGCGGGCTGACTCCGTTTGTTTGTCAAGCCGTTGCGAGTACCGGTCAATCCGGCTCAGGACCGTGTCCCTCGCGTGTCTTCTCCCACCAATTGACGAGGTCTTCGACGGTGATCCCTTGGGCTTGGCTGTAGAGCAGCGGCCAGGGGTCCGGGATGGAGAGGGGCTCGGGCTGCTGGTTGATGAGGGCCACCTCCGCGCCCGCGAGGCGGACGGTCAGGATCGTGTGGTGATCGGGACCGTGCGAACCGCGCACGTGGAGCAGGCCGTCATCGTAGATGAGTCGAACGCCGAGGGCCGCGTACTCCACGGTCTCGGGCAGCAGGTTGTTGAGATCGAGGCCGAGGGTGCGGCGGGCCAGCCAGGCGAGGGTGCCGCGGTCGATTGTCCCCGGCTGGTCGGAAGGGGGGCGAGCCGTGATCTCGATGTCGGCGTAGTGGAGCCCGCCGTCCGTGACGCGCAGGGCGTGGATGCCAACGCTGAGCGTGCCGGTCACGCGGCCTGCTCCCAGCAGAGCCGACAAGCCTTCCAGCGGCAGGTCGTCGCAGCGTCCGGTAGCACTCAGGTCGACGACACGTCCGTCCCGCCAGCGGATCCGCTGGAGATCGAGCTGTAGGCGACTCGCGTCGGGCGTCGCGGCGAGCAGCGGCAGGAGTTCACCCAGGCGGAGGTCGGCCAGCCGGCCGCGGGCCTCGAGGCTACGCAGGGTGGTTTCCTCGAAGACGGCGGAATCGAGGTCAAGCTCGACCAGGCCGTGATAAGGTCCGCCTGGAAGCTGGGCGGTGAGTTCGTCGAGACGGGCATCGCACAGAGCGCCGGTGAGGGTGACGGTCCGGCTGTCGTTGCCCTCGCAGTAGGCCAAGGCGCCCTCGAAGGTGCCACTGGTGACCGCGTGCCCGAGCAGCTCCGTCGTGCCGAGTGCGGTCAGGGGCAGCGGGGGAACCGTCAAGCGGACTTCGTGAAACGTCAGGGGCACGCCGGGATTGAACACCGCGGTGATGTGGACCGGCCGGGCGACCGAGACGCCGTTGAGGCGGCTGCAACTCAGCGTGGCATGGGCAAGGCCGGCGTCATCGAAGAGGATGAGGCCGGCGGCGTCCTCCGCGCGGAACTCGAGGAGCGAGTGCCGGAAGCGCACGTCGAAGTCTTCGAGGCGGACCTCGCGCAGCGGCAGCTCGGCGAACTCGTGTCCTAGTCCGGCGGCGAGCAGGCGATCGTAATGGTCGCTCGTCCAGTCCTGCGCGCCGGCCAGCAGCCAGCCGTCGCGAAGGCGCAGGCTTGCCCCTGGCACACCTGTTCGCGGGGCCTCGTCCCAGATGGCCGAGCGGCAGGCGAATATCTCGGGACCGGCGGCGCCCAGGGAGATGGTGAGGCTGCGGAACTCGCGGCTGTGGAGGGAACGGGGCGAAACGGCGCCGATCTCGACCTGCAAGCCGAGGTAGTCACCTACGGCCCTCGCGACCGACATCCGGTAGGCCGAGCTACGCAGGTAAAGCGCGTACGAGACGGTGCCCGCCGTCGGGGCGACGACGAGGCAGAGGCATGCGAGAGCCAGCCACCGGCGCTGGGGGGACATGCGTAGTGATCTCCCGTTTGGTGTCGGGGCCGCGCGGGCCGGCCACGGCGAGCGGGTATGGTAGCGGGTCGCGGGGGAGGGGCCAGTGGCGCGAGGTATGGGGGTGGGGTCGCGGGGGGTCGTGGCTTGGGTGCCGCAGCCCCCCAGCGGAGCACATGCCGGCGCCCGCCTGCGGCGGGCTTGGGCATGCCACCCGGCGGGCCGGAGCGTGCGACGGACTGGGTTGGAGACACTGAAGATGTACGAAGCGCGGGGCGGGCTATGCGTGGTGGCGTCCGGGCGCTATGATCGCGGCTTGCGTGAGCGGTGCGTGTTTAGCGTCTTGGGAATCGTGGGTGCCGTGCTTTGCCGCGGCAGCAGTCGCGGGCAAGCATGCTCTTACCGTTGACGACATGCCCACCCCCGTCTGCGGCGGGTGAGGGCATGGCACCCACGCCAAGCACCTGCCGTGAGCCGCGCGTGCCGAGGGTGGGCATTGGTTGAGCATGAGCAGCACCATCGTTTCAGCCGAAGAGCGAGCGAGCACGCGTGGCGGGCTGCTGGGGGTGGTCGTGGCCGCGGTGACGCCGCTGCTCGTGCTGGCGGCGTTGTTTCTGTTCGGGGTTCCGATCGGTCAGCCGGATTTTCTGGTGTACCGGTATTCACCGGTCTGGCCGCTGCGTTTGACGGCGGCTTGGTGGGCGTTGGGGGCCGGTGGGGCAGGAGTGTGGCTGGTGGCCGTCGCGTGCGGGGCCCGGCCGGCGGCGTGGCGATGGTGCGTGGCCGGCGCGGTGGGGTTGTACGGGGTGCTCGTGGCATGGACGCTGTGGGGCCCGCCGTATCGCACGCAGTACCATCTGTTCAACCTGATCTCGCCGTCGCATGACGGGGCGTTTTTCAGGGAGGGGGAGGACATTGCTTCGCTGCGCGAGTACCTGTCCCAGGGGTTTGGCGAGCGGTTGCGGGCGGAGCCGGAGCAGATGGCCGGGCGGCGCGTGCTGAGCAATCCGCCGGGGATGACGGTGCTGGCGGTATTCGCCCAGCGGCTGGTGAGGGGGCAGCCGTGGTTGAGCGCGTGGCTGATCCAGACGTTCGGCCTGGATGAGCTGGAGGACCCCGAGCAGCGGCCGATGTGCGCGGCGATGCTGGTGCTGAGTGCCTGGCTGACGGTACTATGGGGACTCGCGCTGTGGCCGGCGTACCTGCTGTGCCGTTTGTGGATGCCGCCGCCGGCTGCGCTCACGGTGGCGTTTGCGTGCGTGTTCAATCCCGCGACTATTAACTTCACGCCGGGCAAGGATCCGGCGCAGATACTTACGATCATGTTGTTAATGTGGACCGTGCTGGCGACGTTCCAGCGGCGGCGGATGGGCTGGGGGCTGGCGGCGGGCGCGCTGCTGCCGGCCGCGACGATGCTGGGGTTGGTACACGTGTGGATCATCGCGCTGGTCGCAGTGGCGGCGGGCTGGCACGCGCTGCGCAGCGGGTGGCGCGTGGGCGAGCTGTTGACGAGAGTCGGCCTGCCGATGCTGGCGGGCGCGGCGGCCGTGGTGGCGGTGGCGTGGGTGACGCTGGGGTGGAACCTGGTGGAGACCGCGGCCCGGGTGGCGGTGCGCTACCATGAGATTCAGCTTCCCATCATCACGGAGCCGTTCTACTGGACGCTCGTGGGTTTGCCGATGTTCCTGCTTTTCGTCGGGCCGCTGTTCTGGGTGCAGTTGACGGTTTTACGTCGCGGGACGAGGGGGGTGTGCCTGGGGCGCACAGGATCCGGCAGCGGTGGTGATGAAACTCAGCGGGTGCTTGGGGGGCACGGCGCGGGGCAGTGGCCGCTGCCCAACGGTCGCGGTTCGGATCGGGGGCGGGGTGAGGCGGGTGCGCTGGGGGGACGGCTGCTGGTGGTGGCGGTGGGGGTGATGGTGTACTCTTACTTCTTTGCGAACAACAGCGAGACGCCGCGGTTGTGGATGGCGTTCATCCCGGTGTTGCTGTTGGGTCTGGCGTTGCGCCGGCCGGTGCTGCTGGGCGACGGGGCCGCGGCCCGGCGGTTGTGCGTGGTGTTGCTGGCGTTGCAGCTTACGGTGACGGTGGGGCATTGGTCGCTGATGGACGTGCGCGAGACGGAGTGGCGGCTGAGTACGCAACGGATGTGGGATTGAGGGGATCGAGGCGGGCGGAGCCCGGCCTACGGGGATGAGCGTATGGCGCTGGTGGTGGTCCAGGCAGTCAGCAAGCAGTTCGGCACGCAGGTCGTGCTGGAGGAGGTTACGTTTGACCTGCATGCGGGGGAGACGGTGGGGCTGGTCGGGGCGAATGGGGCGGGGAAGACGACGCTGTTTCGTTTGATCACGGGTGAGGTGGGGCCGGACCTGGGCACGGTGACGACCACGCGCGGCGTGGCGATCGGGTACCTGCGTCAAGAGTCGCAGATCAACCTCGAGCACACGCTGGAAGAGGAGGTGGCCACGGTCTTCGCACCGCTGAAGGCGCTGGAGCAGAAGCTGCACGAGGTGGCGGAGCGGATGGCGACTGCGGGCGAGGGACCGGCCCTTGCCGAGTTGATGGAGAAGTACGAGCGTTATCAGGCGCGGTTCCAGGCGGCCGGGGGCCACGGCTTTCACACCCGGCTGCAGGAGGTGCTCGGCGGGCTGGGCTTCGTGCCGGCGGACCTGGCGCTGCCCATGGCGGCCCTTTCCGGCGGGCAGAAATGTCGCGCGAGCCTGGCCAAGGTGTTGCTCGAAGACCGGACACTGTTGTTGCTGGACGAACCGACGAACCACCTGGACATCGACGCGGTGCGCTGGCTGGAGAAGTTTCTCAGCGGGCACCACGGCGGGGCCGTCATCATCTCGCACGATCGTTACCTGCTCGACCGGCTGTGCACGCGGATCCTGGAAGTGGAGCAGCGGCAGGTACGCAGCTTTCCCGGCAACTACAGCAACTACGCGGCCACCAAGTTTCGACGGGCGCTGACGCAGCAGCGGCAATACGAGAAGGACACCGCGTTCATCCGCAAGGAGCAGCGGTTCATCGAGCGGTACGGGGCGGCCCAACGCAGCAAGCAGGCCCAGGGCAGGCGCAAGCGGCTGGAGCGGCGTCTGGCGGCGGGGGAGTTCGTGACCGAGGTCCCGACGTCGGCGCCGCCGCTGAAGCTGGAGTTTGAACGGGCGGAGGGCCGGGCCGGCGTGCTCGTGCAATGCGACGAGCTGACGATGACCTACGGCGCGAACGCGCTGTTTGCGGACTTCTCGTTGCAGGTCAACGCCGGGGAACGCGTGGGGATCACGGGGCCGAACGGCGTGGGGAAGACCACGCTGTTGAAGATCATGCTGGGTGAGATGGCGCCGACGGCGGGTGCGGTCCGGTTCGCGCGGCAGGTGGGCGTGGGGTACTATGCACAGGAGCACGCGGCGCCCGACCCGCAGCGGACGGTACTGGAGGAAATCCGCGCCCTGCATCCGCATCTGTCGGAACAGGCGGCGCGGACGCTGCTGGGGGCGTATCGGTTCCGCGGCGACGAGGTGTTCAAAGCGCTGGGGTCATTGTCAGGGGGCGAGCAGTCGCGGGTCCGACTGGCCAGCCTGGTGCTCAGCGCGCCGGAGCTGCTGATCCTGGACGAGCCGACGAACCACCTTGACATTCCGGCGCGGGAAGCCCTGGAAGAGGCGTTGCTGGAGTTTGACGGGACGGTCATCGTCGTCAGTCACGACCGCTACTTCCTGGACCGCATCGTGCAGCGGCTGGTGGTTCTGCGTCCCGGTGGGCACGCTGTATACCCGGGCAACTATTCGTATTACATTGAGCAGGTGGAGAAACAGCGGGTCGCCCAGGAGGGTGGCGAGCGGCGGGGGGCGCGGAAGCCGCGCCGCAGTCCGCCGGCACGTCGCGCGGAGAAGCGGCCGCGCTTGGCTTATGAGCACCTGACGCTGGAGGAACTGGAGGCGTTGCTGGCGGAACGCGAGGCGCAGGCGGCCGCGCTGAGCGCCCGGTTTGGTGAGCCGCAGGTATACCGTGACCCGGAGGCGCTGGCGCGCCTGCGGACGGAGACGGAGGCGGTGCAGGCGGAATTGCGGGCCCTGGAGGCCGCGTGGGAGGAGCGGGCCGCGGATGCCTGAGCGGGCGGAGCGAGGCGCCGCCGGCGGTAGCGGCCGTAAGCGGATGGGGCTGGCCCGATCCCGGAGCGGGACGCCGACGCCTCGGCGGGAAGCTAACGCCACCGCGGGTCGCTCGTCTCAAGGAGACGGCGCAGTGGGGGAACCCCAGGCGCGGGAAGCGCCAAGGTGGAGAAACCCCGCGGGTGGCATGCCCAAGCCGGAGGCGCCGGCATGCCGGCACGGAAAGCGGCGTGCGGTTGCGGATGGCGGTGTCCAGCGTGCGGGGAAGCATGGCGGCGCTGCGCTTGGCCATGCCACCCCGCTCCAGCGGTTGGTTTTCCACCCCCGCTCCAGCGGTTGGTTTCCCAGAGGTCCGGGTATGTCGAATGAAAGTGTGGTCAAACGTACCGCGTCGGCGAGGCGCACCGCGGGGAAGGGGTGCCGGGCGGCGCGGGCGATTCCGGCGATCGAGGAGGCATGAACATGTGGATGCGGATCGAGGCGTTGCTTGTCAGCCTGTGTGTGGGCCTGGCCTGGATGCCGGCCGCGCGTGCCGAGGAGGAGGCGAAGGAGTTTGAGGGTTACTCGGCGCGGGCGAAGGCGGCCGTGGAGCGCATGCTGGCCAGCCTGGCCCGTCTGGAGAACTACAGCGACGAGGCCGTCTACCGCGTGGTGACGGACGCCTCGTTCAAGATGCCGGACCAGCCCGTGCGTTGCAGTTTCTCCCGACCGAAGCGGTTCCGCGTGCGCACGAGCGAACAAGACATCTGCAGCGATGGGAGACAGCTTACTGTCTATCTGAAGAACATGCAGAGGTATCAGGTGGTGCCTCTTGAGGAGGACCTCGGTAAGCAGTTGGGTACGTACACACGCGGGATGGGTCTGCGGTTTGGCGCGGCTGAACTGCTGCTGGCGCAGAAGCCCGCGGAGATTCTGGCCGAGCAGGTGCAGGACCTGGAGCTGGTGGGCAAGGACGACGTGGACGGGACGCCCTGCGTGAAGTTGCAGGGGACGATGAAGAGTTCACGGCTGGGGTTCGGCGACAGCGAAGTGCCGATTACCCTGTGGCTGCGCGAGTCCGACTTCCTGCTGCGGCAGGTGGAACTCGACCTGACCGACATGCTCAAGAGGCAGTTCGAGGATAATGAAGAGGGCGTGCAGCCGCGCCTGACCGAATACCGGATGGTCTATGACCTGCGGAACATCAAGGTCAACGAGACGCCGGGCAAGGATGAGTTCGTGCTCGAGCCGCCGGAGCAGGCGAAGAAGGTGGACAAGTTCTACACGGGAGCGGCGGGCGGCGAGACGGCCCAGCAGTTTGAGCTTTCGGGTCAACCGGCGCTCGAGCTGGACCTGCCGACCGTGGACGGGCGGGGCTTGACTCTCAGCGCGCTGAAGAACCGGGTGGTGGTGCTGTATCTGGCTCCCGGCTACGACATGAGTGGCAGCGGTTCCACGCTCCGGGCGCTGGCCGACGTCCAGCGCGACTACGCCGACAAGGGCGTGGCCCTGGTGTACGTGCACCCGGGAAGCAGCGCGGAGAAGCTGCTCGAGGCCGAGCCGGATGCCGCCCGCAAGCTCGTGGTGGCGCTCGACGCGGAGGGGACGGCCGCCCAGCAGTATTTCGAGGAGCAGTGGGCGGGCGGGACGGTGTTGATCAACCGGGAGGGCATCGTGCAGGGACGCTACTTGGGGCCGTTGGTGGAGCAGACGACGCGGGCGTTACGGTCGGACCTCGACAAGTTGCTTGCGGGGCAGGCGTTGCCCGCGGCGGCCGCGATGACGGACGAGCAGAAGCAGGAGGCGGCCGAGCAGCGGGCGTCGCGCGGCGGCATGGTCTCCTCGGTGGAGCCGGTTAACGAAGCCCACCTGCACGAGGCGTGGTCGGTGCTGGCGCGGGTGGGGATGAACTTCGGCGGCACGGGACAGGCCGCGCGGAGCGTGGTCCGCGACGGGTTGTGGGTCAGGGACCGGAACAACGTCCGGTGCATCAGTCCGGAAGGGAAGATCACGGCCGAGATTCCGATCATCGAGGTCGCTTCCGGTCGGTTCAACCAGGAGGCGTTTACGGTGGGGCGGTTGGGCCGGGGCATGGGTGTTGTGTACCTGAGCACGATTCCCGGCGACGAGGAGCAGGCCGGCTGGCGACCGCCGAAGGCGGCGCGCCTGGTGGCCAACGACGAGGAGGGCAGGGAGCTGTGGCGTCTGGAGCTGCCGGTGGAGAACTACCAGATTCCGCAGGGTCTCTGCACGGGAGACGTTGACGGCCGAGGCGGGGACGAAGTGCTGTTCCTGCAGGGTGGGGCATTGTGGGTCGTCGATGGACGCGGTGAAGTGATCGTGCGGAAGGCGGTGGCCGGGTGGCCGATGTCGCTTCTCGTCGAGGACCGCGATAACGATCGCCGCGCGGAGATGTACGTGCAGACCCAGCAGAAGCTGCACCGGTTTGACTACCGCCCGCAGAAGTGAGCGACGGGAAGAAAGGGACATCACGGGTTTCCGGCGGCGCCCTCCGCTGCGGGGACGTCCCCGGTGCAGGGGCTCCGTGATGTCCCGTTTTGCGGGAGGGTCAGCGGCGGCGCAGGACGATCAGGGCCCCCAGGCCCAGCAACGCCAGGCTGGCGGGCTCCGGGAGCTGACCGCGGATCGCCCCGGCCGGGAAGTTCGCGTTGTGCAGGTTCACGTAGTACTGGTCCGGGGCGGCCAGCACGCCGGCCAAGTCCGCGTCGAACAATCCCGAACCGCTCAGCATGGCGCTGAAATCCACGACGACGCTCCCCGCCATGCCCACGGGCGCGGCGTGGATGTGCGCCCCCGTCAGCGGCAACGTGATGTTCGACACGTCGAAGTTCCAGTCGATGGTCAGGGCGACGTCGTCGATGTACAGGTCGGCCAGGCCGAACCCGTCCGGATCGCCCGGTCCCGGAACCTCCTGCGCCCCGTCCATCGGGATGGTAAAGTGGACCACTGCCGCCCCGGCCGGAGCGGCCGCCAGTCCCGTCCACATCAGTAGGGCGAGAACGCCAAACCCTCGGGTCACTGACCTCATGATTGTCTCCTTTGGTTTACCGCCAAACGCGCGGCCGCCGCCGATGGTCCACGTGGACCATGGCGTGCCCGGGTCCTTACGAGAGCCGCGCACCAGCGCGTCGGCACTCCCGGCATCCCGAATGCTCACGGTGCACCCGTAAAGCTGTTCTGGAACACCGCCACGTCTTTCAGGTCTACGTCGCCGTCCTCATCAATATCAAAGACGACACAGGCGTCCGGCTCCACCGTCACGCTGCCGACCATCCCCATCACAAAGTGGACAATGCAATAGTAGGGATAGTAGTTGCCCGGCATGGGATGCGCCGCCAGGAAGGCCGCGTTGAACGTCACGTCGAACACGGTCGCGGTGCTTGACGTTGCATTGCCGGAGCGGAAATTCCCATCATATGCACCGTCCACCCCGCTTTCGACGTTGTGCAGACCACCGGCCCAGAACCAGTGAATCGTATCTCCGATCTCGATGGTGACGTCAGCGGGGATGAAGTCAAAGTTCGGGCCTACGGACACGTTCGTCGTGTTGAGGCCATCGAAGTCGTAGGACACGCCGGGCCCGGACAGGCAGGCGAAGAGCGCGTCGTAATCATCCAGGTCCACGTCGCGATCGGCGTTGCCGTCACCGAAGGGCAGGCCCAGGATGCGGTAGACCTCGCCGGTGCTCCCGGTGGGACCGAGCGTCGCGGTGACCAGGGCATACAGTTCACCCTCCTCATCCTCACCGATACCCTTGAGAAACTTACCCAGCGGCGCCTCCTCCTGACCGAGCCGCAGTTCACGGACCTGCCCATTGAGCGGAGTGGAGCCTGCCAGGTAATAGAGGCGGCCCGTAGGCCCGAAGTTGGCGCTGAAATCGCCGAAGATGTACCGGCCTTGCAGGCTCGGCGAGGTCGTACCGCGGTACACGTGGCCGCCGATGATCGCCAGGCCGCCATCGCTGTGAGAGTACTCTACAATCGGATCAATCATCCCGTCATCGTCACACGTGGCCGGGGGCGTGGCCGGATTAAAGGGATCGAAGCAGTGGAACCCTTCCTTGATCACCCATCCGTAGTTGCCACCCGCGGTGATGATGTCGAGTTCCTCAAACAGGTTCTGCCCCACGTCCGCCAAATACAGCGTCCCGTCCCCTCCCGGTCCGTCATCGAAGGATATCTGGTAGGGGTTGCGGAACCCGTAGGCGTAGATTTCGTCGAGGCCCGGCGCTCCTACAAAGGGGTTATCCGGGGGAATGGCATAGGGAGAACCGCTGTCCACGTCGATGCGCAGCAGTTTGCCCAGGGCGGTAGCGAGGTTCTGCGCGTTGCCGATGGGGCCGTGGGAAGGCGGGTTGTCCGCCAGGCCGTCGTTGGCCCCGCCCCCGTCACCGAGCGGGAAATACAGATACCCATCGGGCGCGAAAGCGACCGTCCCGGAGTTATGGTTGAACTGTGGCTCCGCGATGCTGAAGAGAATCACCTCGCTGTCGGGATCGGCCACGTTGGGATTCGCCGTCACGGCGAACTCCGACAGCACTTCGCTGTGGCAACCACGGGAAGTGCCGAAGCAGGGATCCCCCGGCGCCCCCGCGCGCGGGGCGCTGTAGCGAACGAAGAATCGCCCGTTGTGGACGTAGTCCGGATGGAACGCCAGCCCCAGGAGGCCGCGCTCGTCGTACCCGGTGTTGAGCGTTACCATTCTGTCCGTGATGTCCAGAAACGGCGTTGCCAACAGGACACCGTTCTCTACGATCCGGATCCGGCCGACCTGATCGACTACGAAGAGCCGGCCTGAGCCGTCGCCCGCATGCGTGGCCGACACCGGCGCGACCAGCCCGGAGGCGACGCTTTCCAGTCCGACGCGGACGTCGCCGAGCGGGATCGCCGCCCACGCTACCGCCGCTGTTGTCACCAGGCACCCGGCCGCCAGCCCTACCGTCCGTTGCCGCTTGCTTCTGCTTACCAACGTGACTCGTACCGACCCACGTGCGCTTCGTCGTCTGGTCTGCATAGGTTTCCTCCCAGGTTTGTTCACACTACTTCCGCGCCCGCGGGCTTGTACGCGCGCGGTCCGTCGAAATCAGCGCGGGAACTTCCAGTAGGTGCGAAAAGAAGTGTCCGCCCTGTGTCAGCCGCGAGCACGTCCCGGCAGGGGGCGCTGGGCACGCACGCGTTGCCCAGGCGGAACGGCGGATGTGAGTGCGGGTGCTGTTGACCAGTGGGACAACGGCGTTGACAGGTGTCAGGGGCTTGCCCGCTGCGGAGACTCCGTCCGCCTCGCGGGTGGGGAACCCGTTGGTTGCCGCCCCCAGGCGCGGGAACAGTGACCATGCAAAATCGCCGCGCGTCACTTGTGCGGGACAGCCCGCGCCGTAGGATAGCTACCCGGATGCGGGGACACGGCATGGGCGGACGGACACCGATGCGCCCCGCGTCGTTTCAGGAGTGGCACTCGTGGTTGGATCGGCGGCGATGCGGGCGGCGTTTGTTGCGCTTGGCGCGAATGCCATACTGCTGGCGCTGAAGGCGGTCGCCACGGGGTTTTCCGACAGCTTGACGATCTTCTCGGAGACGTTGAACTCGCTGGCCGACGTCGTGTCGGCCGTGGTCATCCTTCTGTGTGTGCGCTGGGCCTGGATGACGCCGGACGAGAGCCATCCGTTCGGGCATCGGCGGGCGGAGCCGGTGGCGGGGCTGGTGGTGGCCATTTTTACGGGGATTCTGGGGTTCGAGGTCTGCAAGACGGCCGTGGTGGATTTGTGGCGCGGGGCGCTGCCGCAACGGATCGGGCCCTACCCGATCGTCGCTTTGTGTATCACGGCCGGGATGAAGAGCTGGCTGGCGGTGTTTTTCCATCGCCGGGGTGAGCGTCTGGACAGCCCCGCCTTGCGGGCGACGGCCATCGACTGCCGCAACGACGTGTTGATCGCGGTGCAAGGTCTGGCCGCCGTGGTGGTTGCGGATTTGCGTCTGCCGCTGCTCGACGTTCTGGCGGCGATGCTGGTGGGGGTGTACATCCTCTACAGCGGTCACCGCATCGGCATGGAGAACCTCGACTACCTCATGGGGAGGGCACCCAGCGAGGAGTTGCTGGAGCGCATCCGGTCGGCCGCCGGAGGAGTAAGAGGCGTGCTCTGCGTTGATGAGATCAAGGGGCACTACGTGGGGACGTTCGTGCACGTGGAGTTGACGGCGCACGTGGACGGCGCGCTATCAACGACCGAGTCGCACGACGTCTGCGAGGCGACGCGCTCGGCCGTCGAAGCCATCGGCATCGTGGACCGCGCCTTCGTACACATCGCCCCGGCCGAGAAAAGGGGACATCACTGATTTCCGGGCATGGCCCGTCTCCGCTGGGAGCCCGGCGCCGCGGGCCTGGAAATCAGTGATGTCCCCTTTTCAGCGGCAATCAGTGATGTTCCCTTTCTCCGTGCGAGTTGTCGTTGCTTCAGCGTGGCAGGACTTCGAGGCCGAGAATCGTTAGGTCGTCGCGGGGGTTGCAGGAGCCGCGGGCGGTGTCGGCGTGGGCTTCCGTGCGGGCGACGAAGTCCTGGATCGACAGGCGGCTGAGCTGATCGAAGACGTGGCGGTAGGCGCGGGAGCCGCTGTTGTCGGCGGCAGGGGCCAAGGTGCCCTCGCCGGCGCTGGCGGCGGAAGCTCTGCCGCTGCTGTGCGCCGAACCTGAATGAGCGTGCGCGAGCGTGCGCTGGTCTTCGGCCGCTCCTTCACGGTCGCGGGTCGGATCTGGAGCCGTTCTCTCACGGTCGCGGTTTGGATAGGCTGCGCTGTCGAACGCCAACTCGACGCCGTCGGTGAAGAGCAGCAGCTTGTCGCCGGGCTGAAGTTCGACTTCGCGGGTGGCGAAATCCTCGCCGGCGAACAAACCCAGCAGGCCGCCGGGCGAACGCAACTCGCTGCACGTGCCGTCGTGGCCGAAGAGCAGCGGGTGCAAGTGCCCGCCGCGGGCGTACTGGAGCTTCAATGTCCGCGTGTTCAGCAGGCCGTACCAGGCGGTGACAAACTGGCAGTTGGGCAGACCCTGGTCCTTCAACGCGTCATTGAGAACGCCCAGCACCTCGCTGGGCGAGATGATCTCGTAGCGGTCATCGTGGATGCGCTTGGGCACCATCGTGCGCTTGATGAACATGGTCAGCAGGCTGGCGGCCATGCCGTGCCCGACGGCATCGGCGATGTAGAGGCCGATGTGCTCCTCATCGACGCGAACGACGTCGTAGATGTCGCCGGAGACCCACATGGCCGGGTGATACAACGCGGCGAACTGAATGCCGTCGATGGGGCTGCTCAAGTTCGGCAGAAAGTCGCGTTGCAGCCGGGCGGCAAGACGCATCTCCTGATCGACCTCAGCGAAGTGCTCGTTGAGGCTCTTGCCGAGGCGTTCGAGGTTGCCCAGCTCGCGTTCGAGCTGCTTGACGATGCCATGATAGCGGTCGATGGTGGCCAGTCGGCCCCGCAGCTCGGCGAGCGAGACGTCGCGGCTGACCTGCTCCACCAGCGAGCCCGGTTGAACCGGCGCCTTCGCCGGCGGGCCCGAGCCGTCGGACACCATCAGCACGGCCACGCGCTCCGTCTGGAGTCGGCGCATCAGGCTGGTGAAGGCCTGGGCCTGGCCGTTGTGCGGACCGGACGTAGTGGTCGGGGCGGCCGCGATGACGGCGTCCACATCGCGGGCCTTGGTGATGCTCAGGGCGGCCGCGTAGTCCGGGACGGTGGTGACGTTCCAGCCGCAATTGCCCAGCGCGCTGACGGTGTCGGCGGGCAGCGCATCCTGGGGATTGACAACCAGAATCTGCATGGTGGCTCAACGCGCAGGCGTACCGACCCCTCAGGGCGACCCCGCAACCCGAACCGTGGGTGCCATGCTTTCCTGCGACAGCAGTCGCGGGTAAGCATGCTCTCATGCCCCACCACATGCCCACCCCCGCCTGGGGCGGGTGAGGGCATGGCACCCACGAGCGCTGCAGGCGCGCCGGGGCCGGGACCGTTTCTCGGACCGTAGCTAAGGTGAGATTCGACGGGTCAGCGGGGTCGGTTTAGCACGGAGTCGGGGATTTCGATGCGGTCGCTGGCTTGCAGGCCGAGGCGTGCCCAGACGCCGGCGTTGACCTCGATCGCGTAACGGGCGGGGGCCTTGGAGGGGTACTGGTTGTATCGGACGTCCAGCGGGGCCATGGTGTACGTGCCCACGACCACGCCGGCCGCACTGACGTACGCGATGTCGAGCGGGATGATGGTGTCCTTCATCCAGAAGCTCAGGAAATCCTCGTAGGGGAAGACGAAAAGCATGCCGCGTTCGGTGCCGTCACGCAGCGGCGTCATCTGCTCGTGGGTCACCTGCATCAGGCCGTGCTCGCGCTCGTCAAGCTCGTCGGCCACCCAGAGGACGAAGGGCTGGTTCTTGATGGTGATATTGACGGTCCCCAGCCGATCGAGTTCGTTCGGGGTCGGCGCAGGCGAGCATCTCATGCCGAGGGCTCCAAGGCACAGGGCCGTTAGCAGTACTGGCAGCGCGGTTCGCATGACGACACGCAGAAGCTCCCGATCCGCAGGCCATGTTCGCAGCTCGGCTACGATCGTCGCCCCGGAACGCTCATTGCGGGGCCGCGCTCGCGCCGGCGGGGCGGGCCGTGGTCGAACGAGGAGGGAGTGTACACGACGCCGAGGGCGGTGTCACGCGGTACGGTGCCGTCCTGCCTGGGTGGGGTGGGCTGCGTCGGTCGGGTCCGCGATCCCGTGGGTCCGGCTCGTGGAGGGCGGCTTCGCGCCTCCTGACGCCCTTCCCTGGGCCAAAGGGGCGGGCCTCCTCGTTGTGCTTCGTGGTGCAAGAACGAACCGGAATATCACCACGAAGAGCACGAAGAGGCACGAGGAGTCTAATCTGACGATCCGCTGACGCCGGTCGCTTCCGCGATCACGATCGTTCCGAGGTTCAGGACATTGTCCAGAATATCCGAGAACTCAGGTAGCACATCGGGCGTGACGGGGATGGTGACCGCGTATGCCACGCCATTGACGTCGAACGCCAGCTCGACGCTGGTCAACTCAGGAGCTCTGCTCTCCTCCGGCCAGCCCTGCTCAAGTTCTTCGACGGGCACGCACCTGCGGTAGTCAGCGATTGGGCCTCCATATCCGCCCACGAACCGACCATTGCTGTCCGTTTCGAACGCGACCGGGCCAATGCGTTCAGCCGCCTTGGTGATCAACGTGATCCCGACCGGCACGCCCGGCAACGGACAGCCGTCTCGAGCGACGAGCGTGCCATACCAGTGGTAGCCAGGCCAGATCGAACTGACGCATTCGCTCTCCAGCAGCCCGCAGTTGACACATGGCGCGAGCAGCAGCACGGCGCAGGCTGTGACCACCACGGCTCTCGAAAGCGACGACATCGTTGCCCGATTTCGGGAATGGACCGATTGTAACATGTGGCGAGTTCCCCCGCTGCTGGGGCGCCGATCGCTCCCTTGTCCCGACCGGGTCGGGACGGTCCAGCGCGCCTCTTCATTCGCTCTTCGCACTTCGCAAATCGCTATGCCGCCGCCGCTCCCTTACGGTCACGGTTCGGATCGACAACTCGCCGGCCGCTCCCTCTTGCCTGTTGCCTCTTGCCCTCCGCCTCAGCTACAGCCGATTGGCGATGGCCGCGGCCAGGGGGTTGACGAAGACGGGGACGACGCTGTCGGTGGCGAGTTCGTCGGCCAAGTCGAAGAGGGTGTTGAGCACCTCCTCGAGCTTGTGCTCGGCGCCGGCGCTCCAGTACTTGCGGATGGTGAGATACACCGTGATGGGCTGCGTCTCGTAGGTCTCGCTCTGCACCTCGTAGGTGCTGGTGCGTGACTTGACCTCGACGTATGCCTGGAGGTCACAGGCGGGATTGAGGGCGATGCCGAAGTACGGCTGGGCCTCGATGATATGCACGGCCTGGGCGCAGCCGAGGAAGGCGGCCGGTGTCTGCCCGGCAAAGAGCGTCTCTGCCACGAGTTGGTCGTGATTTCCGCGGTACGCCAGGTCGAACCCGTAGACGACTTCGAGGTGATCGAAGTCAATCTCGCTGAAGGTGAGGTAGTAGGGGGCCTGGGTGAGGACGAGCTCGGCGAAGCGGCGGACCTCCTCCAGCGTCTGGGGGGTGTACATGCCGAAGCGGAGGCTACCGGGGTCAAGGCGAATCCAGCGGCGTCCCTGGCCCTCGCCGGAGTCCTCCTCGAGGACCAGCCCGCCGCCCTCCCGCCGGCGCAGCTTGGTCAGGCTGGGGTACTCCTTCCGCATCCGGTCGAAGAAGTGCAGGACCGTTTCGCGTTCCAGGGCCACGTCCAGCCGAAGATAAAGGCGGCAGCTTACGAAGAAGTCGTCGCACTGAGCACCGAGGTACCCGCTCATGCCCGGCCCTCCCGGTGGGGGTGCGAAGGATGCGGCCTACCAGTCGCGGATCGGGGTTTCACCCTGTGAATTATCACGCGCAACCGGCCGCCCCGCAACTGCCGACGGTCTCGGGGACCCTGTGAGCCGGCGTCCACGGACTGGGGCTTGCAAAGTCCCGCTATTGCTGCAATGATCCGTTGGCCGGGCGAACGCAGGAGGCTGCGGTTCGAGAGACTGCGGCGTACACCTCGTACGGCGAACACTTGGGCGGTGCATGTGAATTTACCATGACAGAAATACATTCAGGGACGACAACCGAGCGGATCGTGCGGACGGGGCTGATGATGGTGCTGCTGGTGGTCTTCGCGGGGTTATACCTGCGTGACGGCTACGGCGGCTACGCGCGCAAGAACGCCCAGGAGTTCGCCCGGTCGCTGGGGTTGCCGCTGGAGCCGCTGCCGACGGCAAATCCCACGCTGACGGCCGAGAGCGTCCAGCAGGACACGGCCGAGTGGCTGAAGAGGGGTGTGCCGATGTCCGTGGCCGTGCACCGTCTTGGATTGCCTACGGTAGTCCAGGAAGGCAGGAGCTACTACCTGGGCAGTACGGGCTGGTTCTGGCTGGAGCAGAAGGGGGACTGGGTGGAGCAGTGGGGGTGGATGGCCGCCCCGCATAGCGGTACGGACATTCGGTGGCAGAAGATTATCGCGTGGGTGCTTACGGTGCTGGCATTGGGGTTTGTGGCGCAGTTCATCCGCGTGGTGACAACGCGGGCGTCGCTGACGGAGGCGGGTCTGAAGGTCCGGGGTCGCCCGGCGATTCCGTTTGACGCGATGCGCGGATTGCGGGCGGAGCAGTACAAGAAGAAGGGCTGGGTCGATCTCGATTACGAGTTGGGCGGGCGGCCGGGCAGCGTCCGCCTGGATGATTACGTCATCAGGGAGTTCAAGCCGATCCTGGCGGAGATTTGCGCGCGGCGGGGTTTTGATAATCCGGCTCCGTTGCCGGGTGACGGCGGGTCGCCGAAGTGATGGTTGTTCGGTCAGGGCGCATGCCTCGCCTGGACTATCGTCTCCTGCGTGTTGGGAGCGTTCTCCGTTTTCGGGCAGCAAACCGCGGGCTTCCGTCCGCGCGGGTTCCCGTGTGACTTAGGTGCGGTGCCACGGCCGGGGACTGCGACCCGGAATCCGAGAGTGCTACGGTGTCTCCGCGTCGCGGGCAAGGGTGTTTGGGGGTCGGGGGGGCCTTCGCCACCGCCGCCCTCACTCCCGCCTTTCTCCCGAGGGGAAAGTACTTGTTCGGCGTTGGGTGCCATGCCCTCACCCGCCGCAGGCGGGGGGTGGGCATGTGCTGCGGCATGCAGAGGCATGCTTACCCGCGACCGCGGTCGCGGGTAAGCATGGCACCCACAACGCCAACGACGCTAAGCGCATACGGGGGGAGAGGGGTGAGCAGCGATGTGGCGCGCACGCCACGGGGGACGGAGGGCCGGTACGAAACGCTACGCCGTAGCCGCCTTCGGCATGGACTGCGTGTAGGGTCGCACCACGTCCGTGCGCTCCTCGCCAAAGCGTACGAGACGGGCGCTGTTGAAGATCACCACCGCGGTGGCAATCGTGTGCGCGATCGCGGCCGCCACCGCCTGCAACGGCCCCCAGATCGCCAATACCATCATCACCAGAATGTACGCCACGCCGAAGAGGATGTTCTGCCAGATCACCCGGGTGGCCGCCCGCGACAGCCGGATCAGGAACGGCAACCGGCTCAGGTCGTTGTTCATCAGCGCGATCGATGCCGAGTTGATGGCCACGTCACTGCCGGCCGCCCCCATCGCGATGCCCAGGTCACCCGCGGCCAGCATCGGCGCGTCGTTGACGCCGTCGCCGATCACCGCGACGCGATGCCCGCGTCGCTTGAGATCATCAACGAGTCTGAGCTTCTCTTCCGGCAGCACCTCGGCCTGCACTTCGGAGCAACCCATCTCGGTCCCCACGCGCCGGGCCACGGACCACTTGTCGCCGGTCACCATCGACAGGTTGCGGATGCGCAGCTTGCGTAATTCGTCAATGGCGGCGCGGGCCTCCGGCCGCGTTCGGTCCTCCAGACCGATCCAGCCCAGGCAGCGCCCGTTGCGGGCGACGTAGAGCAGGCTCACGCCCTCCGGCTCGGCGAACTCGGGGTCCCGCTGAATGCTCATATCGACACCCTGTTCGGCCAGCCACGTGCTCCGCCCCACCAGCACCCGGTCGGAGCCCAGCGTACCCTGCACGCCGCGCCCGCTCGCCTCCGCGAAGCTGCCCGGCTGTCCCAGTTCCATCTTGGCGCGCCGGGCGACCTTGACCATCGCCACGGCGGCCGGGTGCTTGCTCATCTGCTCGACCGAGGCGGCCGTGAAGAGCAAGTCCGCCCCTTCCACGCCCGGCGCCGGCTTCATCTGGGTGACGGAAAGCTCGCCGGTCGTGAGCGTCCCGGTCTTGTCAAACACGACGGCCGTCAGGTTCCGGGCGTGCTCCAGGTGCACGACGTTCTTGATGAGGATGCCCAGGCGGGCCGCGCAGCTCAGCGCCGCGACCATGGCCGTCGGCGTCGCCAGCACCAAGGCGCAGGGGCAGGCGATGATCAGCATGGTGATGGCCTTGTGCAGTCCCTCCTGTTTGTTCTCCGAGAAGAACAGCACGATGCCTGCCAGCATCAGGATGGTCGGCGTATACCAGCCCGCGTACTTGTCGATCAGCCGCATCAGGGGGATGCGCGTCTGCTCGGCGCCGAGAATGAGTTCCTGCACCCGTCCCAGCGTCGTGTCCCGCCCGGCCTTGGTGACGCGTACTTCCAGGACACCGGTGAGGTTGGCCGTTCCGCTGAAGACCTCCGCCCCTCCCTCCTTGTCGACGGGCAGCGATTCACCCGTGATGTTGGCCTCGTTCACCGTCGATTCACCGGTGATGACCTCGCCGTCGGCGGCGATGTTGTCCCCCGGGCGCACCCGGATCACCTCACCGGGCCTCAGGTCCTTGGCCTCGACGACTTCCTCCCCACCGTCGGGCAGCAGGCGATGGGCCTTCTCCGGCGTGATGCGGAGCAGCGACTCGATCGTCGCGCGGGCCCCGAGGGCCGTGCGTGTCTCAATCAGGTTCGCGATGATCATGAAGAACGCGATGATCCCCGCTTCCTGGTACTCACCCAGGGCGATGGCCGCCAGCACCGCCAGCGCCACCAACTCGTCCATGTGGGCTTCGCCGTGGATGAGTCCCTTGATCGCGTGCCAGATCAGGGGCAGCCCCAGCAGCACTGCCCCCAGCAACGCCACGATCTGGGCGTACACGTTGGGTGAGCCCGCAGCCCCCTCGGCCGCCCCCTCGTATTGGAAGAGCAGCCGGGAGACCACGGGCAGTTCGACGATGTAGGAACTGATCACCAGCAACCCGCCCATCAGCGTGCCAATGAGCAGACTGCTGGCTCGCAACGTCTCCGCCTGAACGTCGTGCAGATGTGAATGGGCCATCCCGCAGGGTCCTCAAGGTCCATCGGGCGGTGGGCGCAGCCCCACCCGGGTAGTGGTACGTCGGGCACGGTGCCGCAGTTCGTCGAGCCTGTCAAGGCACCGCCTGACGCAGGGCGGGCTCGGCCCGCCGCGGGCACGTGCCGGGTGGAACCCGCCCTATGTGGGGCCTGCGGCACCGGCGGGCCTTACGGCTGGATGCGGTTGCTCCCGAAGTTGTTGCCGTACACGATGTAGCAGTCGCCGGCGTTCGCGCGGCGTCCGGCCGCCGGGTCGGAGCCCGGGGCGTCCGGTCCCTGCGGGAACGTCAGGTCGATGAAGTCGGCCTTCGGCAGGCCGATGGCGATGTCGTCGAACCCGTCCCGGTTGATGTCACCGAGGTAGGCCACCTTCAACGGCGCCGCCTCGTTGGGTCGGCCCTTCACGTAGGGGCTGTAGAACACGATCCCCGGCAGCTCGGTGCTGCCCACCTGGGCCAGGTTCCAGGTTGTGTTGGTCAGGTGCGTCCCGCCGAAGATCAGATACACCACGCCCAGGCGCTCGCGCAGGTTGTCATCCACCCAGACTTGCCCGGGGGCCGCGACGAGCAGGTCCCCGAAGCCGTCCTGGTTGAAGTCGCCGGCGGTGCTGATGTCGTAGCCCGCCCGGCTGCCGGCCTCGCTGCCGTAGAAAACGGTGCCCGGCAGGTCGCCGGTGGCAAGCTGCGTGAGCAGCCGGTCGCCGTCCAGGAACACGCCGCCGAAGATGACCCCCACGAAGCCGTTGTCCACCATGTTGGCGCAGCAATTGCCGGAATCCGTCCCCAGCGCGCAATCTTCCTCCGGCGCACATTCCGCGGACAGACAGCAGAACACGCAGCGGTCCTCGGCGTCGATGTCGCCGTCGTTGTCGTAGTCGAACGCCTTGCAGGCGTCATCGCTGAACACGTCCGTGCCGACCGCGGTCTGGCAGGCGGTGAAGGTACTCAGACTCAGGTCGGTCTCGTTGATCACGCCGTCGCCGTTGAAGTCGACGGCGCAAAGCGGCCGTGTGATTCCGCCGAAGTCGGTGTACGGCGAGGCGATGAAGACGTCGTCGATGCGGTCGCCGTTGACGTCCCGCCCGGTTGTCTGCCGCCACCCGATGCGGTCCCCGTCATTGACGCCGCGGATGCGGAGCATGGGGGTGCGCAGCAGCGGGTTGTCCGCCAGCCCGAGGTTGAAATCGCCCAGGACGTTCCGCCCGTACAGAATGTACGTCGCCCCGCTGTCGGTGCGTTCGGGCCGGTCGTTGAAGTACGCCCCGCAGAGGATGTCATCCAGCCCGTCGAGATTGAAGTCCCCGGCGGACTGCCCGTCACCCAGCATGTCGTACATGCTCTCCGCGTAGACCTCGAACGTCCCGGTCATGATCGCCATAGTGCGCTCGACTCCGCCCCCGCAGGACCCAAACGGCGACCACCGGTGCTGGTCCAGGGTCGGTATCGACGAGGTCGCGGTGTCGAGCACGCCTTTGTCCCGCCAGAACGGCTGGTTGTAGTTCCGCCCGGGAATCACGACGATGCTGCCAAAGAAATGCGTCGAGGCGATGTGCGTACCTTGCCGCCCGTAGCGCCGCTCGGTCTCATACAGATACAACTCATTCCGTGGGGCCGAGATGATGATCTCACTTAGACCGTCGTTGTTCAGGTCGCCGATGGATCCCACCGCCGCGCCAAACAGGTCCTCCCGCGGCGGCTGGTTGAGCAGGCGAGCATCGATGTAGTCATACGGACCCGCCGCGAAGCGCGCTCCGGATATGTGCCCGGCTTCCACCTGGTCATTGCCCACCACGTCGGCACTGGAGTTGTCCGCCTGAACGTAGATGTCACCGGTCTGTGCGTCCAGTCCGCCGGCGCCGAGGATGTGGGACTCCTGTCCCACCAGTTCGAGCGCCACCACCGTCGAATCCAGCCGCGTCGGGTCGATCGGGCCGAGATTGTCCCGGTTCTGGCTGCTGAACAGCACGGCCATCCCGCCGGCGTAGAAATATATGTCGTCCTCCGGCTGGTCCGTATAATTGTTCACCAGATCATCCGGATAGCAGCCGCTCGCGCCGATGATAAGCTGCCGGTCATAGGTGATCCGCAGCAGCGGGCGGTCGTTGGGGTTCACGCTGTACTCACTGGAACGCGCCGCCGTGCGGTTGGCGCCCTCCTCCGCATCCGGAACGATGATGAACCGCAGCTCGTCATCGTACTGCCCCAGATTCCGGTCGATCAGGTCACGCACCAAGTCGCTTACGTTAACGGTGACAATACCCGCGATGTCGCCGCTCACGTCGCCGAACCCCTGCTCGGTACTACCCTGCTGGGGGATGTAGTCCACCTCGATTTCCGGATCGCCGCCGTTGACTGCGAAGCTCGAGTACGTGGTCCGCTCCGTGAAGTCGGCTACTGCCTGGAACAACTGCCCGCTCCCGCCCAGGTCATACACCCGCAACTCCACCGTCGCGGCAATCGAGTCGAAATCAATGCTCGCGGCGTTGTCGGGGATGTGCTCCAGCACATCGGTGAACTTGATCAGGGTCCACTGCCGCGTGCCGTCCGCCACGTACTGCCAGGCAAGGTCCCCCGAACCATTCGGGGTGTCCGGCGCGGCCGAGTTGATGGTCAGGTCATCCACGCCGGCATAAGTCAGGCTCGTCGGTGTCCCACCCACAGTCACTCGGCCCTGGCGAATCGTGATCTCGACGGTCTCCGTCGGCTCCAGGCTGGCCACGTCCTCGTCGCCCGGATCATAGTCCATCGCCTCGAACGCCCCGTGCACATGGCTGAGCCCCATCAGCAGGTCCGGTCGCCCGTCGCCGGTGATATCGGGCACCCAGCTCACATCCGTAATCCCATCCGTGCGGGCGCCGGAAGCGAAAATCTGCCCCGTCCGCAGCGGCGGTGCCTCGAAGATGACGCCGGAGATCACCTCGCTCACCGAGTTCACCGAGATCGCCCCGCCGAAGCGCTGCCCCTGCACGCCGTAGATCAGATACGCCTCGCCGATGCGGCCGAAGTTGCGCGGGTTGCCGTACTGGGCCACGATCATGAGATCCGCCACGCCGTCCGCGTCGAAGTCGGAGATGTTCCCCACGAACGACCCCACATTGGCGCCGGGGTTGAACCCGTAGAACCGCGCGCCGGATCTCCGCCGCCCGAGCTCCGACATGTCCACCATGCCGGCCGCCAACTCCACCACGCTGATGGTACCCGCGGCGTACTTGTGCACTCGCGGGTTGGTCAGATCGTCGATCGTGGCGCGGATGTAGTACGGTTCACCCGTCGCCCGCGGTGGGATCGTATCCAGGTCGATGCTGATGTTGGCAAACTCGACCGCCTCGAACGCACCCTGCTCGATCGTCGTCGGCCGCAGCACGATGATGTCCTGCCGCGTCAACTGCCCGGAGTTGTCGCGCGCCGGGTTGGCCGGGTCGTCGTTGCTCGGGTCGGAGTCCACGTCCAGTAGAATGTACACTGTGCAGTTGCTGTCCGGGTCGTAGGGACGCTCCGCCGCGGGCGCCAGCACCGTCGGTTGCACCGTCACCGTCAGCAGGTCATCCTCGGCCACGCTCCGATTGAAGGCCGGCTGGGTCACGACGATCACCGGCGGCACCGTCGGCGGCACCGCCCCCGGCTCGGAAACCTTGACGACCACCCGCTGGGGCGTAGCGGCCCGGGTCGTGGCGTAGACCTCGACCGGATCGTTGATCCCGTCGTCAATCGTGCCCCGCAGGTTGTAGCTGCCCACGGGCACCAGCCGCGTGCTGGCCGAGAACGAGTCCGGGCCCGTCGTGTCGTTCTCGTCGATGTTCTCCACCAGCAGGATCGTCTGGTTGGACGTGGTATTGACCAACTCGAAGCTGATCTTGGCATTGGAGTCCCGGTCCGTGTCCGACCAGCGAATCAGGAACCGTTCGCCCTGTCCGCGGGTGATGTCCGCCACCGGCTCCAGGATGGTCAGAGTGGGGGGCTCGTTGTCCGTCCCGCTTTCCCCAGTGATCAGAAACGGCGGGAGGTTGCCCCCGCAGGACACCAGTACTCCAAGCACAACCGCCATCGCGCCCGTGCCCAGTAAGCCCGCCAACACCCGCGAACGGTGCCCGCCGGCCCCACTACCCATGAAACGCTTCATTGACGACGCTCCCTACTGTCGTGCCCGGCCCACCCCTTGCCTCGACGGTTCCATCAAGAGCGGACCTGCGGTCCCGGTGAGGACATTCGGCAAGTTCCAACCGGCGTGTGGCCGACCCCGGCGAGTCGCCCCGGCCGGCCCGGCTAACGTTTGCGTCGGCGCCCTACCCCGGCACAACCGCCGCCCGCAGGTCGCCACAGAACCCGGCCCATAATAGAGGTAGCGTCACTGTCCCGTCAAGAAACGCCGCGCCAGCCTCCGTGCAAGGGCGTCTCGCCCGCGTTGGCACGCCTCCGTGGCACGGGCGTCTTGCCCGTGCAACCGAGCCCCAGGCACCGCAGCAGGGGGCACGCCTCCCGGCCTGCTGAGGTGGTAGCATCTCTCGGAACGAGCAGCGTCGGCCCCGTGGCCGACATAGACGGTGTTGACCCCCCCCGGTGCCCGAGGCCCCCGCGTCCGACCCCGAGCCTTTCTGCACGCCGCTGGGACATTGCCCCCCCGCAGGGTTCGATCTATAGTCTCGGCCGCCGGGCGGATCTTGTGCGTCGCACGACGGGAGCCCGTTCGGACGGCGGCCGCCGGCAGGCGCGTGTCGCCGGTCGTGGGACGTTCGTGGCGCGGTCGCTTCACGCTCGGTCAGCCGCGACGCAGGAGAAGCTCGCGCCCCGCTGGGAAACACACTCAGGAGGCATCAACATGGCCAGAACCTGCACCTTCAAAGGCAACCCGCTACCGCTGGAAGGCCCCGCCCTGAAGCCGGGGGACAAGGCCCCTGACGTCAAGCTGTCCAAGAGCCTGGCGGAGACCGTCGCCCTGAGCGCCACGGCCGGCAAGGTCCGGATTCTCAGCGTCGTGCCGTCGCTGGACACGCCCGTCTGCGCGTTGCAGACCAAGCGGTTCAACGAGGAGGCCGCCCGGCTGCCCAACGTCGTCATCTATACGATCAGTTGCGACCTGCCCACCGCCCAGGCCCGCTTCTGCGGGGCGGAGGGCATCGACCCGGACCGCCTGCACGTGCTCAGCGACCACAAGGAGGCGGCCTTCGGGCGGGCCTACGGCACGCTGATTCCGCCGTTGCGGCTCCTGTGCCGCGCGGTATTCGTGCTGGACGCCGGCGGCACGATTCGCTACGCGGAGTACGTGCCGGAAATCGCCGACCACCCCAACTACGACGCGGTGCTCAATTGCGTGAAGCAACTGGCAAAGTAGGGCCGCGCTAAGGCAACCGACTTCCGAGGTGAATCTCCCATGACTCAATTCCCCGCTTCCGGTCAGGGTTATGGTCCCGGCGGGATGCCGCCCCCTGTCCCCCCGATGTACGTGGTTGAGACGGCGCAGCAGCGGTGGAGTGCGGCCGCCGTCGCCGGGTTCGTGATGTCGCTGCTGGGCTGCACGGCCCCGCTGGGCCTGCTGTTCGGGCTGATCGGGCTGTTCACGACGTCCGGGGCCAGGCGCAAAGGCAGGGGGCTGGCGATCGCGGCTCTCATCATCGGCGTGCTGTGGGGAAGTACGTGCTACTTCCTGGGCTATGGTGCGTACCGCGCGGGGAAGTTCTTCCTGGCCCTCACCGCGGATGTAGGACAGATGCTCCAGACCGGCACGTTCGCGCCCGCCGACGCCGACCGCATCCTGGCGCGGATCGGCACCAACGAACTGACCGCCGCCGTGCATGGGGAGGACGTGGTCGCCTGGATAGCGGCCGTCAAGGCCAAGCACGGCAGCTTCCGCGAAATCGTCCCCAACGCCGCCGGCTCTCAGCAGCTCGGTGGCAACAAGGCCGCCGTCGACTTCACGGGCAAGTTCGTCAACGGCGAGGCCAACATCCGCGTCGTCTTCGTCACGGACGGAATGCAAATGCGGGTGGACGACATCGAGGTGGGAGGCATCTCGCTGCGTGACATGGCGGAACAGGCCCAGCCCGGCTCCACTGCCCCGACCGCCGGCGACGACAAGCCGAAGCCTGCGACCGAAACCGACGACAAGCCATCTGCGGACGCCGAGCACGAGGCTCCAACCCCGGACGAAGCAGGCGAGGAGCAGCCGTAGACCGAGGATGAAGGCTCCTGGATCACGGTGTGCGCTTCGGGGCCGTGGATCCGAACCGCGACCGTGACGGAGCGGACGGATGCCAACGTTGCCGCCCGACGTTCGCGCACGTTCATTCACCGTGCCGAGTGCCACGCCCAGATGGCGGCTGGCCGCAGCGCTGGTCGTGCTGATCACGCTCCCGGCGCCCGCGCGGGCACCCGTCGGCTCCCCGACCGATGAAGACGTTGATCGCGCTGTCACCGAGCTCATCGCCTATCTGCGTGAGGCGCAGGATGCGACGCCCGGCCCGGCCTATGGCAGCTTCCGGGGCGAGCGGGCCGACGTCCATGCCGGCGGCGTCACCGCGTTGGCCACCTACGCCCTGCTGGTGGCCGGCGTTCCCTGGCACGATGAGACCATCCACCGGGCCGTCGATTATCTCGCGGAGCATCCCCTCCCCGGTACGTACAGCCGCAGCCTGCGTGCGGCCGTCTGGACCCACCTCACCCGGCAGACGGTCGAACCGCGCCTCGCCCGACGCTATCGCAAGCTCTTGCAGGACGACGTGAGCTGGCTCGTCCGCACGCTCAAACCCGACGGCTTCCACGGCTACGACGCCGAAGGCACCGGCGGCGATCACTCGTGCAGCCAGTTCGGCGTTCTGGGCGTGTGGATCGGCGAGTCGGCCGCCGCAGAGGTGCCGCAGGCCCACTGGGAGAAGGTGGCCCGCCACTGGCTAACGCATCAGGCCGAGGACGGAAGCTGGTCCTACCAGGGTCGCCAGGGCGGCTCGGTCACGATGACGACGGCCGGCGTGAACACGCTCTACGTTATTCTCTCTCAGGACTTCGCCCGGCGCGAACCGGCCTACCAGCTTTGGAGGGGCGTCCCGCCGCGCGGAACACTGCAAGCGCGCATCGACGAGGCGATCCAAGCGGCTGAGCGCGGCTTCGCCTGGCTGGCGGAGCGCAACATCCTCACCGGCGGCGGGTACCAACTCTTCGGTCTCGAACGCCTGGGGGTTGCGTCGGGGCGGAAGTTCGTCGGCGAAACCGACTGGTACCGGGCCGGGGTGGGCGGCGCGCGGCGACCGCCCGGCGACACCATCGAGGCCGCTTTCCGCCTGCTCTTTCTGACCTACGGGCGAGCGCCGGTGCTCATCAACAAGCTCCAGTATCAGGCGGTGCGGCCGCCCGGCTGGAGAGCGTCGGAATCGCCCGACTGGAACCGCTACTACCGCGACCTGCACTTCCTGACGAGCTGGCTCTCGCAACAGCACGAGTGCATCTACAAGTGGCAGGTCGTGCCGGTCGAGGCCGAGTTGCGCGAGTTGCAGGACGCTCCCCTGCTGCTCATCTCCGGCAGCGGCACGCTGACGCTGACGCCGACGCAACTCAATCGCCTGCGTGATTACCTCGATGCCGGGGGCACCATCATCGGACATGCGGATCGGGCGGACGCCGGTTTCAGCGAAGCATTCCGCCGGACGTTCGAGCAACTACTGGCCGAGCGCGGGCGGACGTTCGCCCCGCTGGGCCCCGAGCACCCGATATTCCGCGCCCATCACAAGCGGGCCGAACCCTGGCCGAAGGAGCTGCGCCTCGAGGGTCTGGACGACGGGCTGCGCACCTGTGTGCTGCTCTTCGGCGTCGATGTGGCCGGGGCGTGGCACCAGAACCTCGCCAAACGGCACCCCGAGTTGTTCGAGATCATGGGTAACCTGCGCGTGTACGCGGCCCCCGGCTATGACGACTTGCCCAAGCGGCTGCGGGCCGACCCGGCCGGGCAAGCGGCCACTCCCCCGCGCGGCTACCTCACGATCACCAGCGCTCTCCCCAACCGTACGTCCGCAACCCCTCTCCCCCCCAGGGGGAGAGGGCAGGGTGAGGGGGCGGAAGGGGACTCCGTCCCGTCCTCCAACTGGCGTCCCTGGCGTTGGCACGCCTTCGCCGGGCGATTCGCGGCCGAAACCGGCGTCCTGCTTGCCTTGGTCCCGCCGAGCGTGTCCGCGGACCCCGCGGCCGGCGGCTCGCCCGCGAGCCCCGAGCCCCCGGCCGACCTGCTGGTGCTCAGCGGACCGCAACCGCTTGACCTGTCACCGGCCGAGGTCGATTCCCTGGCCGAGCGCCTCCGTCGAGGCTCCATGTTGCTGCTCGAGAACGCCGGCGGGCAGGCCGCCTTCGTGCCGCCCGCGCAAGCCACGCTCCAGCGCCTTGCGGTCGCCCTCGACGGGCAGGTCGCACCGCTGCCGGCCGATCATCCGATCCTGAAGGGTGAACTGCCCGGCGGCGTGGCCCTGCCCAGGCTCAAGCCATCGCGCTGGGCACCGGCCGCGATGCGCGCCGACTGGCCACCGCTGGAGGCAGTGTTCAAGAACGGTCGCCCGGTCGCGTTGCTGGTTCCGTTCGATCTCGTCGCCACGGCCGGCGGTCATTACTTGTACGAAGCGGCGGCGTATCAACCTGCCGCCGCCGGTGCTCTACTGCGCAACGTGCTGCTGTGGCGGTACCTGCAAGTCACGGCGGCCGGCACCAGTGGGCGTCACGACAAGACCGCGGCGGGGCTGCCGACTCGGGATGGATCGCTGCTTCTGCGCTGCGCGCAAGCCGCGCTCGATGCGGGCGACGACGTAAGGTGCGCGCATCTGCTGTCAGTCATCCTGACGTTGGAGCCGCAACTGGGCCCCGCCGTGGAGCTGCGCGAGCGTCTGCTGGCACGCCTGGTCGAGCAGGCCCGCCGGGCGACTGCCGAGAAGGACCCGTTTGCCGCGCGCGCGCTGCTGGCCATCGCCGAGCGTCTCGGCGTCACCTCTCTCGACATCCAGTCCCTGGTCACACAGGCATCTGAGTCCCTCGCGGCTGCTTCGCCGGAGGTACCCGCTCTGCCTCCCGAACTCGCCGACATCAAGGTGACGTTCCGGGACGAGCCCTCCGACGCCCTCGCGCTCCTGACGCAGTGGTTCGACGCCGATCGCCGGCAGCAGGTGGAGCAGCAAGAGCTGCGGAACCTGTACGCTCAAGTGCACGCGCTGGAGGAACGGGCGAGGCAGCTACAGCAGGAGCGGCGCGGCGGCTCCGGTGCCGCCGGCCGGCGTTCCACCCCCGACGCCGAAGCCCGGCAGATCGCCCGCGAGCGCCATGACCTCAACGCGAAACTCTCCGCGACGTTGAGCACCCTCGAAGAATTGGAGACCCTGCTCGCCGAGATCACGGGCGTCCTCACACCGTTCGCCGACGCACTGGCCGCCCACGGAGTTGTCCTGCGCGACGGGCGATGGGAAACCGGGGCCGAATAGCGAATTGCGAATGGCGAAGAGCGAAGGAAGGCAACGCGCTCCGAACCGTCCCGACGTCGGGAAACCGCCCGCACAAACGGGCTGCGGGCCGTGGACACCTCTCCCCCGGGGAGAGGGGCAGGGGTGAGGGCATCACCAACTAACTGAGACCACGCAACTGAGAGACTCGTTGGGTGGCGTGCCCAAGCCGGATGGGTGGCATACCCCAGCCGGTTGGGTGGCATGCCCAAGCCCGCGAGGAGCGGGCGCCGGCATGCCGTCGCGAACGATGGCATCGGACACACGGCAGGGCATGGCGGCGCTGCGCTTGGCCATGCCACCCTGGCTTTGTTGTCGGTTTCCCCAAGTGTGGAGCTGTCAACACACTCGTATGCAATCGTGCGCCGCTGCGGGTATTGCAGCACCGCGCGGGCTGAAGCCCGCGGCTCGATGGCGGCGCGGAATCGCGCACACTGACATCGACAACTGCGGTCTGCGTGCAGCGACCGCCGCGTTCGCGGCGCTAACCGGCATGCCCAGGCAGCCAACGAAACGGGCGCCGGAGGTGCCTGCCCATGTACCCCGCCGACGCCCGTTTGAGCGCACCAGCCTATGCGAAGCGGACCGGGAACCCGGCGCGACGCCGGTTCCCCGCCCGACCTCAATTGCCGATCACCAACTCCTCCGGCATGGCCACGATGACTGCCTCATCATGCAGCAGCTCGAGCTTCTGCAAGCTGCGCACCACGGCCCGTGTCCGCAGGGGATCCACCCGCTGCAACCCGGGCAGCAGCGCTTGCACCAGCGGCTGAGTCAGCAGGCGATGCTTGCCGCTCAGCACGTGCGCATAGTCACTGTCGCCCCCCGGATTGAACAGCATCTCGAAGATGCTCTTGGGCTCGGGGATCACGCGGATGTCGTATCCGTCGAGCTTGGCCTTATCAGCCGCGAACTTGACGGCGTCCTCCAGCCCGCCGAGCTTGTCGACCAGCCCCAGCTCCAGCGCCTGCGCCCCAGTGAACACCCGCCCGCCGGCGATCTCCTCGATCGGCTTGGTCAACCGCGCCCCGCGCGCCTTCACGACGTGTCCCTTGAACGTGGCGTACACCTCGTCCATGTAGCGCACGATCATCTTCCGCTCTGCGTCGCTCCACGGCTTGGCGGAACTCATCATGCCGGCCATTTTGCCCCGCTGGTGGGCGGACCAACTGATGCCCAGCTTGTCCCACCCGCCGGTGGTGACCAGCTTTCCCGCGATCACGCCGATGGAGGCCGTGATCGTCGCCGCGTCGGCGAACACGTGCTCCGCGCCGCAGGTGACGTAATACCCGCCGCTGCCCGCGACGTTGCCCATCGACGCAATCAGCGGCTTCTTGGCGGCCACCCGTCGGCTCGCGTCCAGAATGATCTCCGACGCCAGCGCCGAACCGCCCCCCGAGTCCACCCGCAGCACGACCGCCTTGACCGTGTCGTCGTCGGCCGCCGCGTCCAGCGCCTTGCGGATCGTCGAGCTGTATGCCCCCTCGGTCGACCCGAACGGGCTGGGCTCGGCCGAGCCCGGCAGGATCATCCCCTCGACGTATACGATGGCCACGGACGGTTTCGTGTACTTCTTCGTCGTCGGGCTGAACATCTGCATGAGCTTGTTCATCATGCCGAAGAAGTCCTCCGGCATGGCGGAGGTGCTTTCCTCGGCGTAATCAAACGCCAGCTCCATGTCCGCCCCGTACCGGCCCTTCAGCTCCGCGAGGAAGTCCTGTCGGTGCTGCACCGAGTCGATCAGCCCCGCCTTCAGCGCCTCCTCGGCCGAGAACATGCCGTGGTCGATCAGCTCCTGCACCCGCTCCGGCTTCATCTCGCGTCCTTCGGCGATGATCCCCACGACGCGGTCGTAGATGCTGTCCAGCAGCCAGTTGAGCATCTTCTCGGCCGCGGGTGACGGACCCGTCCGCGTGAACATCTCACCCGCGCTCTTGTAGTCCTCCCGCTGCTCGACGTCCGGCACCACGCCGATCTTGTCGAGCATGCCCCGCAGGTACGGTGCCTCGCTGTACAGCCCGGTCAGCCAAACCTCACCCGTCGGCACCAGCGCGATGTGTGAAGCAGCGCTCGCGAGTGCGTAGGTCCCCGTGCTCAGCGCGTCCGCGTGCACGAAGACCTCCTTGTCCACCGCCCCGAATTGTCGCAACGCCGCCGACACTTCCTCCAACTGCGCCAGCCCCAACTGTGCCCCCTCCAGGTCGAGCACGATGGCCGCCACCTCCGGGTCCTGCCGGGCTTGCTTCAGCGTGGTCAGCAGCTCCTTCAACGACAACGGCGCATTGGCCGCGAACAACGGCGGCACCTCCATCGGCGTCTCCGTCATCGCCCCCGACAGGCGGAAATAGGCAACGGTCTTCGGCCCCGTCTCCGACTCGGCGCCACCGTACGCCGCTGGTGCCACCATCATCGAGCCCGCAATGACCAATGCCCATGCCCATACACACCACGACCTGTACATCATGCTTGTCCTCCAATTGCCCGTGCTGCCGGCGGCCGGACTTGTACTCACTCACACAGTATCTATCGTAACGCCCGAATCGTCAGCCGAGAACACTTACCGCGACCCCGCGACAACTCCTTACACCACCGGACGGCGGCACACACGGGCGGACCGCAGCCACCGTCTCCACGTCCGCCGTCGAATGCCGCGTCCCTCCGCTGGTTAGTGGCATGCCCAAGCCGTGCCAGGGTGGCATGCCCAAGCCGTGCCAGGGTGGCATGCCCAAGCCGTGCCAGGGTGGCATGCCCAAGCCCGCCGCAAGCGGGCGCCGGCATGCGTTGCCCAGACCAGGCATGGCGGCGCTGCGCTTGGCCATGCCACGCGACACCGGACCTTCGTCAACGAGCGTCGGCACGTTCAGGGGTTTCAGCTCGCCCGCCGACGCCGAGGCACATCCTTCTACATCGGCCGCGGGAGGCCGACGCTGCTCGGGGAGCACGCCGCTCCATTGGCCGCGTTCGCCGCGCGCCTTACCCGCCGCGGCCCCCAGACGAGCAGCACCGCCAGCGCCCCCAGCACGTTGAGCAACCCCGCCATCTGCATCGCCACGTTGGGGTTGCGATAGTCCGCACCGGCCAGCCGCAGGATGATGAGCCCGTTCAGCAGCAACACCAGCGCCGCCGAGGCACACAGCGCGCCACCACCCGGGCGCAGCAACAACCACCAGAGCACCCCGAGCACGATTAACTCTCGTACCAGCGGAAACGGCGCGATGCCGTAGGCCACCGCCCGCGCCACCTGCTTCCACGCCCCCTCCTGGACTCGTACCCCCTCGGCCGTCGCCACCACCACCTTCACCTTGCCGGGCCCCATCGTCTCCCCTTGGTCCGTCTTTACCCAGACGTGCCCGAGGTCGGTGACGATCTGGGCCTGGAACCCCAGTCGTCGCAGCAGCGACGCCGCCACCACCGCCCGCCCGTCGCAATCCTCCCGCCCCTTTTCGATCACCTCCGCCAGCGTCGGCAGATAGTCGGCCGCGCCCCACGTGTCCCAGTCCCACGCGTACGGGATCCGATCGTACACGTACTTCTCGACGACTTTCAGCGCCTGCGGGCCGGCCAGCTCGGGTGCCACCTTCGGCCGCAACTCCTCCCAGAGCGGCTCCAGCTCGCGCGCGTCCGGCTCGATCAACCGGTCCGGGTCACGCCAGTGCTCCAGGTGCCGCCGCAACAGTCGGGGGTTGGGATAGCAGACGAGCAGCACGGTCACCGCGAAGACCAGCCACTTGACCGGCAACCGTGCATACCACGGCAGCCCGCTGAGAAACAGCAACCACCTGCTCACGATCGCCCCCTTCGGCCCGGCCGGACCGGCTCACCTGCGGACACCCTCGTGCCGCTATATAATAAGGCGGCGGTGTGCCGGAGGGAAACGTGGCCTGCGAGCGCGGGACCTCGCCCTGCCTCCTGCTTCATACAAGGAGCGCGTCGATGGCGGATCAACGAGAGACGTTCCAGCCCGCCCATCCCGGGCTGTTCATTCCCGCTCTGCTGCGTGTCCTGGGAGCGGTGGTGCTGTTGTTGGCGCCGCTCACGCTGCTGGTGCTGCTCGCCTGGCGTGCCTCCGGCGAGACGCCGATCGACGCCCTGTTCGCCGGTTTGCTCATGATCGGGCTCATCGTGGGCATCACGCTCGGTGGGCTGTTGCTGGGTGTCGGGGCCGCCCTGCACGGTATGGCCGTCCGTACCCAGGCCCTGGCGGACCTCGAAAACGAAGCCCCGGCTCCGACCCTTTCGCCGGCGTACTCCTCCGACCTGCCCGCGGGAATGGCGCCGGCGCTCGGTCACGCCCACAACGGCGTGCTGCTGGCGATTCAGCAGCTTGCCGATCGCCTCGTCCCCGTCGTGGCGGAATTGCAGGAACTTCAGATGACCCCGACCGCAGAGCGCACCGAGACGATCGAGCGCATTCGCGCCGGTCGGCAACGTCGCCTCGGCGAACAGATCGTTGAGGCCATCAACCTGCGCCAGATCGGCCGGGCCCGTGCCCTGCTCGACGACGCCCGCACCCTCTTTGGCAACACGCCCACGCTCGACAAGCTGGCCGACAAGATCGACGAGGCCGCCACCCGCAATGAACCCCTCGACTTCGCCCGCGCCCGCGTGCTGGTGGAGAGCGCCATGCACGCCGGCCGCTGGGCCGTCGCCGAGCACCACGCCCAGGTGCTGTGGCGCGATCATCCGCACAGCGCACGCTGCCGCAAGCTCTGGGATGAAACCCGTCGCGCGCGGCTCTACGCCCACATCCAGGACAGCGCCCACCAGCACCAATGGCTGGAAGCCCTGGCCGCGGCCGAGGAGTTCATCGCCCGCTTCCCCGACGGCTTCGAGGCCGACGCCCTGGGTCGCCAGATGGCGACCCTGCGTTCCAACGCCGAAATCCAGACGCGCCGCCAATACGAGAACCGCTTCAAGGAGCTGGTGACCGGCAAGCACTACCTGGAGGCGCTTCGCCTCGCGCAGTTCGTCATCGCCCAATACCCGGACTCGCCCCAGGCCGGCGCGTTGCGCACGCAGGTTCCCATTCTCGAACGCTTCCTCAGCCCCGGGCAGCCCGCCGCCGGAAGCACGCCATGACCCTGCTGATCGCGTCCGTCTTCGCCGACGACCCGGCGACGCTCAGCCCGCAAGCGGGGGCCGCCTGGGACGCCGGCGCGGATGCCGTCGAGCTGCGTCTCGACACGTACGAGGGCGACCCGGCCGCCGTCAATCGCCACGTTCGCGCCCACGCCGACCGCACCTGGATTCTCACCTGTCGCTCAGCCGAGGAGGGCGGGCACTTCCACGGCGACACCCGCGAGCGCGTTGCCCTGCTCCTGGCGACCGCAAGGGGCAGCGGTGCGTACGTCGATTGCGAATACGCCGATTGGCGTCGATCCGACAACATTCGGCAGAAGGTGCTGCTGGCCGCCACGCCGCGCCCGGGGGCAGTCCCGCGCTTGATCCTCTCGTTCCACGACTTCTCAGGACCGCCCGCTGAGCCCCGCGCGCTGCTGCGTGAGATGCAAGCCGCCCATCCCCACGCGATTGCCAAGCTCGTCTTCCGCGCCCGCGACGCGTGCGATGCCCTGCTGAGCCTGGACCTGCTACACGACAGCGCGGCCCCCGCGATCGTGATGACCATGGGCGAAGAGGGTCTGCTCTCCCGCGTGCTGGCCCGGAAGCTGCGCGCCTGGGGCGTCTATGCCGCCCTCGACCCTGCCCGCGCCACGGCCCCCGGCCAACTATCCCTGGCGCAGATGAAGCAGCTCTATCGCTGGGAGGCTCTGGACGAGAACACGCGTGTCTTCGGAGTGCTCGGCGATCCCGTCGTCCACTCGCTGAGTCCGCTGCTCTTCAACCGGTGGTTCGCCGACGCCGGCATCAACGCCGTGCACCTCCCCCTGCGGATCAGCCCCGAGGGTGACACGTTGCACCGGTTTCTCGACGGCTGTCGGCAACGCCCGTGGCTTCACGTCGGCGGCTTCAGCGTCACCATCCCCCACAAGGAGGCAGTCCTGCGCCGCTCCGACATCGTTCCCGATGTGACCGCCCACGCCATCGGCGCCGCGAACACGCTGGTGTTCACCGACGCCGGCATCACCGCCCACAACACCGACGCCCCTGCGGCCGTGGAGTCGCTCGCAACGGCGCTCCAGGCGCTCTCCGATGGGGCATGCACCTCGGAGATGACCCCTCTCCCCCCCGGGGGGAGAGGGCCGGGTGAGGGGGCACCGCCAGCGCAGCCGCGAACCCCGCCGCCAGCGCAGCCGCGAACCCCGCCGCCAGCGCAGCCGCGAACCCCGCCGCCAGCGCAGCCGCCAACCCCGCCGCCAGCGCAGCCGCCAACCCTGCCGCCGTTCAGCCCTCCGTGCGTGCAGCAAACCCCTCTCCCCCGTGGGGGAGAGGGTAGGGTGAGGGGGGAGAGCCGCAGACTGTCGGAACTCGCGACTGCCCTGAGAGGCCTGTCGGTGGACCTGCTGGGCACCGGCGGCGCCGCTCGCGCCATCGTCACCGGCCTGCGTGACGCGGGCGGTCGCGTGACCATCTATGGCCGATCGCGGGAACGCACCCGCGGGCTGGCGGACGCCCTTGGCGCCACGCCCGCCGCCTGGGACCAGCGCACCGCGCGCAACGGCAGCATCCTCATCAACTGCACGAATGTCGGCATGACGCCCGCGGCCGACACCTCGCCGATGCCTGCCGAGGCCCTCCGCGGCTGCGCACTGGTCTTCGATGTGATCTACAACCCGCTCACAACCAAGCTGCTGCGCGACGCGGCCGCCGCCGGCATCGCCACGCTCGGCGGGCTCGACATGTTTCTTCGCCAGGCCGGCCGGCAGTTTGTCCTCTGGACCGGCCGCACGCCCGACCTGGACGCAGCCCGTCCGCACCTCACCGCCGCCCTCACCTCATCGCCCCCCACCACAGACGTGCTCCAAACCGCGGACGTGCTCCCAACCCCTCTCCCCCCCGGGGGGAGAGGGCAGGGTGAGGGGGCACCGCGAGAGCCGACCTCGAAGAGCACTCCAACCGCCACGGCCGGGCAATGCAGTCCACGGCCGTCGATCGCCCTGATTGGCTATCGCGGCTGCGGCAAGACCGCCGTCGGCCGGCTGCTCGCCGACCTGCTCGGCCTGCCGCACGTAGACACCGACGCGGAAATCGTCGCGCGTGCGGGCCGCTCGATCGCGGACATCTTCGCCGTGGAAGGCGAAGCACGCTTCCGGGATTATGAGGCCGCAGTCATCACGTCACTGGCGGCGCACCCGTCCGTCATCAGTGTCGGTGGCGGAGCCGTCCTCGACCCGCAGAACATCAACCGACTCCGCAGCTTGGGCACGGTGATCTGGCTCACCGCGCCGCCGGAGGAACTGTGGGCACGCATCAGCGCTGATCTCACCTCCTCCTGCTCGCGTCCCCCCTTGACGACGCTCGAGGGCGTCGAAGAGGTGCGCAAGGTATTGGCTGCTCGCAGTGCGCTCTACGCCGCCGCCGCGGACATGGTTGTGGACACCGCGGGCAAGACCGCCGACGCCGTCGCACGTGAAATCACCCTGGTGACGGATCGCATGCCCACGCCCGCCGCACGCATGCCCGGCCACGTCGCCAGCGTGCCCGGGCACGCGCCCTTTGGACCCCTCTCCTCCAGGGAGAGGGGCTGGGGTGAGGGCGCGGAGGCAAAGGAGCCCCGCTGAGGCAGGAACATCCTGGCCTCGCGACGCGGAGGGCACTATCGCCGTCTCGGATCCCGTCTGAACAACTGTGCACGATCGTGCGCCGATCCGGGCGGCGTAGCGCTGCGCGGGCTGAAGCTCGATACGCGATGAGCGTGGGTGCCATGCCCTCAGCAGCCCCGGGCGGGGGTGGGCATGCAGTCGGTCGGAAGAACATGCTTACCCGCGACGGCTGTCGCGGGAAAGCGTGGCATCCGCGGCACCGAATAGGGTAAACACCTGCGCGACCCACGGCTCGCCACGCGGACGCGGGGAACGTGCGCATGTCTCGAGGGAGTGCCTATTTCCTGCCGAACCAGCGCTTCCGGTTGGGCGTCGCCTGACCCGGCGCGTGCCCTTCCGCTGCGATCTGGGCGAGCAGCTCCTGCTGCGACTTGTTGGGGTTGAGACGACGTAGCATCCTCAGCTTCTGCGCGACCACGGGGTCAAGGTCGCCCGGGGGCGGTGTCTCGGTCTCGGCTTCAACCGGTGGGCAGGCGGGTTCCGCCGGCAACGGTTTGGCAATCAGATCGTCGGTGTAGTCCGTACTGCCGCCGCCGACCGGGGCCGCAACGTGGGCAGGCACCGGTGGCGCACCTGCGCCTCGGGGGGGTTCGGCATCGTCGGTCTCGAGTTCAGCATACGCGGCCGCCAACGCCGAGCGCATGGCCGACTGCACGTCGGCAAAGTCCTCGGTCGGGCCGGCCGGCTCTGTGTCCGGTGGCAGCCCCGGCGTGGTCTCGGCGACGCGGAGATCCGCATCCACACAAGCGGCTGTGGCCGTGTCTGCCGATGCCTCGGTTGTCCCGGCCGTGGTGGCAGTCGGGTCCGGCGCGGCGTCGGTAGTGGCCGCAAACTGCGTCCAGAAAGCCGCGGCTCCCAGCGCCCCGGCATAGGCGGGGGGCCAGGAGGATGAGGCGTCCGCAGTACCCTCACCGGTTCCGGTTGGCGGCGGATCGCGGGTCTGCACCTGCGCGACCCATTCATCAGCCCAGTGCTTGTAGGCTTGGACTTCCTGCTCAAGCTCGGCGATGGCGGCCTCTGCTTGCAGGAAGACTTCGGGGACAGTGCCCTGGCAGGACATTATGGTTGCCTCTTTGACCCCACCCTGGGGCGGTCAGCCGCGGCCGACGCAGGCCGGTGGCGGCGATACCCCATGGCTTCCCCGCCGGCATGCGGGCCCTCACCCGCGGCTGCCGACGCTTGCTCCGGCTCAAGTTTAAGATACGCCGCAGGCCCCGGTGATGCCTCCCCGGCCGTCGACGCCGTGGTCCGGTAGCTGCCGCGTGACCCGTGACAGCCGGGCGCGGAGCCGCTACCCTGTGTCGCTATGGACCCGGCGAATAAAGCGAAACTGATGGATGGTCAACCACTGGCGCGGCGCGTCCTGGCGGGGGCGATTGCGAAAGTGGAGAGACTGCGTGCGGGCAGCGGGGCCGTGCCGACCCTGGCCACGGTGCTGGTCGGCGACGACCCCGCGTCGGCCATGTACGTCCGCATGAAACGCAAGCGGTGCGAGGAGGCGGGGATCAAGTCGCTCGTGCTCGAGCTGCCCCGCGATAGCACCACTGAGCAACTGGTTGGCGAGGTCCGCAAACTGGCCGCTGATCCGTCGGTGCACGGGATCATCGTGCAGCACCCCATCCCCACGCCGATCGACAAACGGGCGGCTTTCGAGACCATCCCGCTGAGCAAGGACGTGGACGGGGTGAGCTCCGCTGCCTTGGGGCGGATCATCCTGGGGATGCCGGCCTTCGGCGCTTGTACGCCGGTGGGCATCATGCGGCTGCTGCGCGAGTATCACGTGGAACTGGACGGGGTGCACGCGGTCGTGCTGGGTCGCAGCCCGATCCTTGGTCGCCCGATGGCGTCGCTGCTCATCAATGCCCATGCCACGGTGACGCTCTGCCATTCGCGCTCGCGGGCGCTGCCCAGCATCGTCCGCGGCGCGGACGTGCTGATTGCGGCCGTGGGGAAGGCACGCTTCGTGCAAGGTGGCTGGGTGAAGGTCGGCGCGGTCGTCGTGGACGCCGGCTACAACGAGGGCAACGTCGGTGACGTGGATTTCGACGCCGTTATCGAGCCCGCCTCCTTGATCACGCCGGTGCCCGGCGGCGTGGGCCCCATGACCATCGCCACGCTCATCGAACACACCGTCGGGGCGGCCGCCCTCCAACTCGGGGTCGAGGTCTGAGGGAACCACGGTCGCTTCCACCGACGAACTCTGCCTGTGAACGACGAGGGACTTCAAGCATGACGGACCAACTGATCGAGTGTGTACCGAACTTCAGCGAGGGCAGGGACCGCGCCCTCATCAAGCAGATCACGGACCAGATCGAGACGGTCGAGGGCGTGAAACTGCTCGACGTGGACCCGGGGCAGGCGACCAACCGGACCGTGGTCACATTCGTGGGCCCGCCGGAACCGGTGCTGGAGGCGGCCGTGCGCGCGGCACGCAAGGCGGCCGAGGTCATCGACATGCGCAAACACCACGGCGCTCATCCGCGCTTCGGGGCAATGGACGTCTGCCCGCTCGTCCCCGTCGCCAATATCACGATGGAGGAGACGGCGCAGTATGCCCACCGCCTCGCCAAGCGCTTGGCGGACGAGGTGGGCATGACCATCTATTGTTACGAGTTCGCTGCCCGGTCGCCGGAACGCAGGAACCTGGCCACGGTGCGGGCCGGTGAGTACGAGGGGCTCGCCGAGAAGCTGCGCCGGCCGGAGTGGAAACCTGATTTCGGGCCCGCGACCTTTAATGCGAAGTTGGGCGCGACGGCTGTCGGGGCGCGCAACTTCCTCGTCGCGTACAACGTCAATCTGAACACCACCTCGACACGTCGCGCCAACGCGATTGCCTACGACGTGCGCGAGCGCGGCCGGGTCAAGACCGTTGATGGTACGCTGACGGGCACGCCGGTGCTCGATGAGAAGGGCGAGAAAGTGTGGGAGCCCGGCACGCTGAAGTCCGTCAAGGCGATCGGTTGGTATATCGAGGAGTACGGCATCGCGCAGATATCCATCAACCTGACCGACCTGACGGTGACGCCGGTGCACATTGCGTTTGATGAGGTGTGCGAGAAGGCCCAGGCCCGCGGCGTGCGCGTGACGGGGTCGGAGCTGGTGGGCCTGATCCCGCTGCACGCAATGTTGGAGGCCGGCCGGTACTTCCTGCGCAAACAGCAGCGGTCACTGGGGGTGTGCGATGAGGAACTTATCAAGATCGCGGTCAAGTCGCTGGGGCTCAACGATCTGTATCCGTTCAAGCCGGACGAGAAGATCATCGAGTACGCCATCGCCAAGGGCCAGAAGAAGCAGAAGCGGCTCGTGGATATGACGGTGAAGGCCTTTGTCCACGAGACGGCCTCCGAGTCGCCGGCGCCGGGCGGGGGGTCGATTGCGGCGACCATGGGTGCTTTCGGCGCGGCTCTCGGCACGATGGTGGCCAACCTCTCGTCGCACAAGCGTGGTTGGGATGAGCGCTGGGAGGAGTTCTCCGACTGGGCGGTGCGCGGCAAGGAGTATCACGACCGTCTGCTGCGACTGATCGACGAGGATACCGACGCGTTCAACCGGCTGATGGCGGCGTTCGGCCTGCCCAAAGGCAGCGACGAGGAGAAGGCCGCTCGGAAGCAGGCGATTCAGGAAGCGACCAGGCACGCGATCGAGGTCCCGTTGCAGACGATGCAGACGGCGTTTGCCGCGCTGGAAGTCATCGAGGCGATGGCAAAGGAGGGCAACCCGGCCTCGGTCTCAGATGCCGGTGTGGGCGCCCTGGCCGCGCGCTCGGCCGTCATGGGCGCGTTCCTCAACGTCAAGATCAACGCCGGCAGCATCGAAGACAAACAGTGGCTCAACAACATCCTCACGCGCGCCGGTGAGATCAGGGAGAAAGCGATCGCGAAGGAACGGGAGATTCTTGAGATTGTGAATGGGAAGATGTAGGGGGTGGCGCGACGTGGTGACGGGTGGCATGGCCAAGCGCAGCGCCGCCATGCCGGCGTCGATTGCGCTGCGTGCGTGAGCGAAGGATGCATGCCGGCGCCCGCTTAGGGCGGGCTTGGGCATGCCACCCGATGGGCTTGGGCGTGCCACCCGATGGAACGAACATATGCTGACGATTCGAGGTGAACAACCTGCCGACTACGATGCGATTGACCACGTGAACCGCACTGCGTTCGGGCAGGAGATCGAGCCGCGGCTGGTGCGAGACTTGCGGGCGCAGCCCGAGTTCGATCCTGAGCTGTCGCTCGTGGCGGAAGAAGCCGGTCGGATCGTCGGGCATATCCTGTTCACGCCGCTGCGGATTGAAGGAGACGGCATCACACACACCGTGCAGACGCTGGCGCCGTTGGCCGTAGTGCCCCAGCGACAACGGCAGGGCGTCGGGACGCAGCTTACGTGGGCGGGGCTGGAGGCCTGCCGACGCAAGGGCCACGTAGTCGTCGTCGTGGTGGGGCATCCGTGGTACTACCCGCGCTTTGGCTTTGAACCGGCGCGCACGCACGGCCTGGAGGCGCCGTTTCCGGTGCCGGACGAGGCGTTCATGGTGCGGGAGTTGGTGGCTGGCGCGCTGGCGCGAGTGCGCGGGATGATCCGGTTGTCGCCGCCGTTTGATACGGTGATGCAAGCGGAGGCTGCGACGCCCGAGTAGTCTGCCAAACCGGCGGTGGTCACCACAACCTCTCCTATGGGTGCGGAGGAGTTGCGGGAGTGTCGAGTCGGCGTCCCCTCGCCTCTTGCGTTATCCTCCCCCAAGGGGGAAGGTGCGTGTCCAGCGTCCCCAGGTGTGGCGGAGGATCGTCACTTACCTGCGCCCAGCAAGCGTGGGCTACCTCTACCGCGCACGTGCGACGGGTCCGGGGGGTGCGTCCGCCCTCCGGGCGGACGAATGAGAAGAGGAACAAGAAGAAAGAAGCGGGCGCCTTCCCAGGGACCAGAAGTCCCTGGCAACGATCGCGCGCCCTCCGGGCGAGGACGCGCGTGACCCCCCGGCCTGGAACCAACACGCTGCGTGCGAAGAACGAACGCGCTGCGGGTGCAGTACCAACGTGATGCCGGGCGAGGAAACGAAGTTCTCCTCGGCCCCGCTCCATCATGCCACGTTCAGCAACATCGTGGTGCGGGGCGAGGAACCGACGTGCTCCTCCGCCCGGAGGGCGGGCGATGGTTGCCAGGGCCTTCCAGGCCCTGGGCGCGGGACTACTCTCCTCATTCTCCCCTTCGCCCGGAGGACGAACGCACCCTCCAGCCCGTGACGCCTGTCCGAGCGCACGCCAATCGCTAACCCCCAGAGGGCAGAGAGGTCAAACCCGCCGGCCGGAGACAACCCCCGTGCGCGTTGACACCGGCGGCGTAATCTCTACGCTGCACCCCTTTAGGCCGCCGATACACCATGCGCCCGGCCAGTCCCTTACCGCTCGGTGGGAGCGGGGCGGCGCGAGGTGCGGTGTATTCAGCGAAGGATTGTGCGCCCGATGTCTGACAAAGTCGTTTTGGAGCCCGTCTACAACCCCCGAGCGATCGAGGGAGAGGTTTACGCCGCGTGGGAGTCAGCCGGGGCGTTTCGGTCGGTCCCCGACGGCACGCCGCATGCGCGCACCTTCTGTGTGATGATCCCGCTGCCCAACGTTACGGGCGCTCTGCACCTGGGCCACGCGCTGAACAACACTTTGCAGGACATCCTGACGCGCTGGCACCGCATGCGCGGCTTCAACGCCCTCTGGCAGCCGGGAACGGACCACGCGGGCATTGCGACGCAGGCGGTGGTGGAGCGGCGCATCCGCGAGCAGGAGGGCCTCAGCCGCCACGACCTGGGCCGCGAGGAACTCGTCCGCCGCATCTGGCTGTGGAAGGATGAGTACGAGAAACGCATCATCAGCCAGCTCAAGCTGATGGGCTGCTCCTGCGACTGGTCACGGACGCGCTTCACGCTCGATGCCGGCTGCGCGCGGGCCGTGCGGACGCAGTTCTTCCAGCTCTTCAAGGCGGGACTGATCTTCCGCGGCAAGCGGCTAGTCAACTGGGACACGCAGTTGCAGACGGCCGTTGCCGACGACGAAGTGTATTACGAGTCGGTGAAGGGGCACTTCTGGCACTTCAAGTATCCGGTGATCGACCCGAAGCCCGGCGAGCCGACGCACGTGGTCATCGCCACGACCCGCCCCGAGACGATGCTGGGCGACACGGCCGTCGCGGTGCACCCTGATCCGGAGGGGTTCTTCACGCGGGAGGAGGCCCGCCTGCGCGGCGAGCTGGACCAGGCCACGCCGAAGGAACGCAAGGAACTGGAGCAGAAGCTGGAGGCGCTGGCCGCGCGGCGCGAATCGCACTTGCAGCAACTGGTGACGCTGCGCGATATGGCACGTGACGGTCGCAAGCTGTTGCTGCCGCTGGTGGAGCGGCCGATCCCGCTGATCCGCGATGAATGGGCCGATCCCACGAAGGGCAGCGGGTGCGTGAAGATCACCCCGGCTCATGATCCGAATGACTACGAGGTCGGTCTGCGCCACGGCCTGGCGATGATCAGTGTGCTGACGGCCGACGGCAAGGTGGCGCGGATCATCGAACCCAATGGGTCGGTCAACGCCCACAGCCGTGGGTATGAGGGGTTGGCGTTCGCGACCGAGGGGCGGGCGAAGGTGGTCGCCGACCTGGAGGCCCGCGGGCTGGTGGAGGCGGTCGAGGATCACGAAGTCGAGGTCGGCCACAGCGACCGCAGCAAGGTGCCGATCGAGCCGTACCTGTCGGATCAGTGGTTCCTGCGCACCGCCGAAGTAAGCGAGGCGCAGGCGAAGGGCGGCGCCGCCGGAGGATTGGAGCTTGCCGGCGGGCAGCGCGTAACCGGCCTGGCCCAGGCGGCGCTGAACGTGGTGCACGACGGGCGGATCCGCGTCTTCCCCGAGCGGTACACGAAGACCTACCTCGACTGGCTGGGCGAAAAGCGCGACTGGTGCATCAGCCGGCAGCTTTGGTGGGGGCATCGCATCCCGATCTGGCATAAGCACGTGCGGGTGGACGGCGCCGGCGGTGCCGCCCGGTGGTGGGGGGCGATCGGGCTTGACCGCATGTCGGCAGGGCAGGATGACGACGCTGCTCTGTTGGTCTGTCGCGGAGACGGCGGTGAGCCCGTGCCGCCGCGCGCTGTGCTCGACCCGGGTGGTCAGCCCGGAGAATACGACCTCTATGTTTGCCTGCTCGACGACGAGGCGGGCGCGATCAACAAAGCAGTGTTGGAGAAGCACGGCTTCGTGCAGGACGATGACGTGCTGGATACCTGGTTCAGCTCCGCGTTGTGGCCGTTCAGCACCCTGGGCTGGCCGGACCGGACGGAGCACCTGAAACAGTACTATCCGGGGACGGTGCTCGTCACTTCCCGCGACATCATCACGAACTGGGTCGCGCGGATGGTGATGTTCGGGCTGTTCGCGCTGGGCGACATCCCCTTCGACCACGTCTACGTGCACCCCAAGATTCTCGACGGGCGCGGCGAGACAATGAGCAAGTCGAAGGGCAACGGCGTGGACCCGGTGGACATCATCGACATCTACGGGGCCGACGCCCTGCGCTATTCGATGGCCGACATGACCACCGAGACGCAGGACATCCGCATGCCCGTCGAGTACCTCTGCCCGCACTGCCGCAAGCTGGTTGACCAAGCGGTGGCCATGAAGGTGGAGTTGCAGGCCCGCAAGAGCCGGGGCGAGAAGTTGTTGCGCGAGTTGCAGCCGGCCGACTGCAAGCGCGTCAAGTGTACCCATTGCGGCAAGGAGTTCGCCACGCAGTGGGCGGACGCCGCGCTGAAGGAGAAGCTCGGCCTGGCGCGCGACGTGTCCGAGAAGTTCGAGATCGGACGCAACTTCTGCAACAAGCTGTGGAACGCCGCCCGGTTCGCGTTTATGAATCTGGAAGGCACGCCGTGCAACCGTCTCGACGTGGGCGCTCTGCCGGTCGAGGACCGCTGGATTCTGGCACGCCTGTCGGAAACCGTCCGGCGGTTTCACCAGTGCCTCAGCGCGTATCAGTTCTCCGCGGCCATCAAGGAGGTACGTGAGTTCTTCTGGGAGTCGCTCTGCGACTGGTACATCGAGCTGACCAAGCCGCGGCTGGGCCCGTCCGCGGCTTCGAGCAGCCCAGACGCCCGTGCCACGGCCCAGCAGGTGCTGGCCTTGTGCCTAGACCAGGTTCTGCGCCTGCTGCACCCAATGATGCCGTTCATTACAGAGCGGTTGTGGCAGCCGCTGAACGTGCTGGCACCGCGCCGCGGGCTGCCCGGCGTCGCGGATCTTAAGACCGACGGCCTGCTCATCAGGGCGCCGTTCCCACCGGAGGACGGGTACCCGGCCCTGGAGGATGAGGCGATTCTCACTACGTTCGCCGCCTTGCAGAATGCGACGCGCGGTGTGCGTGACGTGCGCATGCAGTGCAACGTACCGCCCAAGCAGAAGGTGACCGTGACGGTGGTGTTGCCGGCCGAGCACGTCGAGGCCTTCAAGGCGCAGGCGCACATCGTGCAGCACATGGCCCATATTGGAGAGCTGACGGTGGTCGGCGAGGCACGCCGCCCGCGTAACGCCGGCAGCGTGACGATCAAGGGCGTCCGCCTGTTCGTGCACGACATCAGCGACGACGTGGCCGACCGCGAACGCACCGAGAAGGCGTTGGCGGACGCGCGCAAGCAGATCGCCGGTAAGGAGGCCAAGCTCGGCAACGAGCAGTTCGTCGCGCACGCGAAGCCGGAAGTCGTGGCGGCCGAGCGCGAACGGCTGGCGGAGTTGATCGCCCAGCGCGACGCGCTCCAGGCACATCTCACGGAGCTGCAGGCGTAAGCGTTCATCGCGGCAGCGGGGAGCCGAGGGTGTGCCACGCAGGCCCGGCGGCAGCGCGGGGGGCCTGCCTGCCGGTTAAAGTGCAGTTTCACTGCGCCACGAAACCGGTCCCGCGCCGATAGTTCGCTAGAGCCAAACCGTTCTTGGACCCCGGAAGGGAGCGGGGTTGTGTCTGCGCGCCGGGGTCCCGAGCGAAGCCGCGCCGCCGGTGGGGAGCAGCTATGCTGTTTGTCGCACTAACGTTCTGGATTCTGGTGGCCGTCGCCACCGCCTGGGGCATTCACAGCCTCTGGGGCGGGCTGGTCAAGCCCAAGGTGTTCAACACGATCGTGCTGCCGGGGACGCTGGTGGCTCAGCTTGGCCACGTGCTGGGATTGCTGGTCACCGGCGCGACCGTCAGCAACACGACACTCTTCAAGGACGACGACTCCGGCGAGCCGGAAACGACGAAGGACCCGAAGCCGCGCATCCCAGTGTTGGGACCGATCGTGATCGGGCTGCTGCCGCTGCTGGCGTGTGCGGCCGCGGTGTACATCGTGGCGCGGTACCTCGGCGGGCCGATCATGTCGCGCCTGCCGGGCAACCTCATCGGGCCCAGCCTGCCGACGACACTCCACGGCTTCTGGCAGCTTCTGCGCGACCAGATCACGCTCGTGGAGTCGCTCGTTTCGGCGGCGTTGGCGGCCGACGCGGGCAACTGGCGGATCTGGGTTTTCGCGTACCTGCTGATCTGCTTCACCGTGCGGATGGCGCCGTTTGCGGGGAACGTGCGCGGCTCCGTCGGCGCGATCCTGCTTCTGGGCATCGCCGGGGCGGCCCTCACCTCGCTGTTCGATGTGCCTGACCCACGCGTGCAAAGCGGCTGGGCCGTGCTGAACCTCACCGTCGCGACGCTGCTGTTCCTGCTGTTGGTCAGTCTGCTCGTGCGCGGTGCGGCCGGGTTGGTCAAAGTGCTCCGCAGCGACGGGTAACGTCCCGTGTGCTTAACCGGACGTCCCCGCAGGAACTCGGGTGGGGGCGGATCACGGCTGCCCGAAAGAAGCGTGGAATGCGCTGAAGTCCCGGAGGCTTACGGCGTCGTCGAGATCGGCATCGAACGCGGCGAGGCAGGCGGCCACGCACTCGGGTACGGTTGGCGTCGGCGAGACTCCGGGGCCGCCGAGGCAGTCATGGAACGCCCGGAAGTCGCCTAGGTCCACGTCCGCGTCGGCGTCGAAATCACCGTTGGCAATGGCCTCGCATTCGTCGGGCACGTGCGTAGCATTGCAGTCGAGGCTGGTGTCTTCGGCCAGATCGCAGGCATCGGTGTGGTCATTGCCGTTGCAGTCCACGGCCATGCCCGTGTAGGTGTAGACCGCCCCCAGCGCGGTGTTCGGCAGGTCGCCTTCGCCGGGCGCGCCGAGGACGGCCAGCCCGGGGCCCAAGTCCACTGCGGAACCGAGCAGGTCTTCCTCTTCTGCGTCGCCGGCGGTCAGCTTCGCGTCCTGGACCCACTCCGCACCGGCGGGGCGGAAGAGATAGGCCGCTCCGGCAAGAGGGGCCGTGGTGGTGTGCCTCCAGGCACCGACCAGTAGGTGATTGCCGTTGATGGCCACGGCGTTGCCGAACTGGTCTTCGGGCGCGACGTCGGCCGCGGAGAGCTTGAGGCGCTGCGTCCATGCGCTGCCCTCGCGGGCGAACACGTAGGCCGCGCCGGCCCGATAGCCCGCCTCACTGTCCAGTGGTGCCCCCACGAGTAAGTAGTCGTTGGTCAGGGCGACAGACCGGCCGAACTCCGCGTACGCGGTGGGATCGCTCGCGTGCAGCTTTTGGGTCTGTGTCCAGTTCGCTCCGGTAAGCTCAAAGATGTACACGGAGCCAGCCAGCGCGATGGGGTCCTCATCCCGGTAAGCCCCGACCGCGATCTGCGTGCCGGCCAGGGCCACCGCAGAACCGAACTCGTCGTACTGATCGGCGTCCGCGGCGCGCAGCTTGCGCTCCGGCTGCCACGTATCGTCAGTCGGGTCCTCCGGTGTGCCGTTGTCGGCGCGGCGGAAGACCCAGGCAGCGCCGGCATCCGGCCCACCGTCGTCGTCGTAACGAACACCCACCACGACGCGGGTGTTGTTGATGGCCAGGGAGTAGCCGAAGTAGTCCTCCTCATCGCCGTTCGGCGGGACGAGCTTGGCCATTTCGATCCAGGTGGTCCCGTCACGTCGGAAGACATAGACCGCGCCGGCGTCCTCCGCGGCTTCATCCTCGAGAAGAGCCGCTACTGCCAGGTAGTCTCCATGAATGGCGACGGCGTAGCCGAAGCCGTCGTAAGCCTGCCCGTCGCCGGCCAGCAGGTGTGCCTCCTGGACCCACTGTGTCCCTTCCCGGCGGAACACATATGCGGCCCCCTGCATGAGAACATCCGTCCGCTCCCACGGGGCTCCGACGACCAAGCGGTCGGCATCGAGGGCGATGGCGTACCCGAACTGCGTGGCATCGCTGCCCCCGCGACGTTTGCTCGCCTGCGTGAGCTCACACTGAGCCCAGCCGGGAGCGCAGATGGCCCCGCTCACGCTAACGCTCGCTGCGATGAGCAGTCTCCGCAGCATGATTTTCTCTCCGCTTCTTGCCGGCTGAAGGCGATGCGAACAGAGGGGTCGCCCAGCGTGACTCGCGCCCCTGCCTCAGGCAGCATACCCAATGGGCATCGCTTAAGTCAAGGCTCCGAGGTATTCCGCAGCTCGGCAGCGATGCTGCTGCGTTCGCCCGTTGGCGGAGGCAGACACGTGTCCTTTCATGTCACCGCTCGGGCGTTAGATGATGCGTTGCCCTGTGGCGTCGGCTTCGAAGAGATGGAGGCGGTCGGGGTCGAAGGCTACGGTGACGTTGTCGCCGGGGCTGATGTGTGCGGTGGGGGGAACGCGCGCGATCAGGCGCGTGCCTGCGGCTGTGCGCAGGTAGACGTCCTGGCGCTCGCCCAGAGGTTCCACCACCTGGACCTCGGCCAACAGGGTCTCGTCGCCGCTCCTGGTGCGCGTGGCGTCGGCAGGCTGCACGAGCAGGCTCTCGGGCCGAGCGCCGACGACCACTGTCTGGCTGGCGTGCTGTGCCAGACGCTGCGCGGTCGGTGCGGTGCAGGGGAGGCGGTGGCCCTCCACGACTGCCGTCACCTCCCCGCCGTCCGCTTCGATGCGCGCGTCCATGAAGTTCATCGGCGGCATGCCGACGAACCCGGCCACGAAGCGGTTGGCCGGCTGCGCGTAGACGGTCAGCGGCGTATCACACTGCTGGATGAGGCCGTCTTTCATCACCACGATCCGGTCACCGAGCGTCATGGCCTCTTCCTGATCGTGCGTCACGTAGACTGACGTCGTGTGGAGCTGGCGGTGCAGGCGTTTGAGTTCAGCCCGCATCTGCACGCGCAGTTTGGCGTCGAGGTTGGACAGCGGCTCGTCGAAGAGGAACGCCCGCGGGTTGCGGACGATCGCCCGGCCGACGGCCACACGCTGGCGCTCCCCGCCGGACAGGGCGGCCGGCTTGCGGTCCAGCAGATGCTCGATGCCAAGCATGCCGGCGGCGGCCATTACCTTGCGCTCGATCTCGGCCCGTGGCACCTTCCGCATCTTCAGCCCGAACGCCATGTTCTTGTACACCGTCATATGCGGGTACAGGGCGTAGTTCTGGAAGACCATGGCCACGTCGCGGTCCTTGGGGGCCACGGTGTTGACGACGCAGTCGCCGATGCGGACGGTGCCGGCCGTCGGCTTCTCGAGTCCGGCGATGATACGGAGCGTGGTGCTTTTGCCGCAGCCTGAGGGTCCGACCAGCACGACGAACTCGGCGTCCGCGATATCCAGCGTAAAATCCTGAAGGGCGAGGATGTCGCCCCGCCGGGCGCGGTACAGTTTGGTCACACCTTCGAGGGAGACGGCCGCCATGACCCGCACAGTATAGGGGGCACTCCGGGGCGTCAAAGCGTGCGCATGGCGGCCCAGGGCCTAATGGCCCGCAGCAGGCGGGCATGCGAGGATGGGCTCTACGGGGATGGGCTATATTACCCAGTCTGGGAGGGGGCGTGCAAGGCAAAGTGCCCGGTTTCGACATCCGGGGTTTCCGTCGGCGCAGGTGCAGGCGCTTATCTCGTTATTTGACAAATGGTTACGTCAGCACAGGAAACCCACACCGGCTGGTATGACTGTTGCCTTTCTGGAACGTCGTGGTGTGGCGCTACGCCTCTGCTGTGCGTTGATGCACATGCATGATATGTGGCTTGGGGTGCGGCGGTAGCGCGGGTGGTTCAGCGTGGGTCTTGGGGATTCCGTCCGGGGGGATGCGGTTCGAGGTCGCGCTGGCCGAAGGGATGTGGCTCTCGCAGGCGATGGGCGAGCAAGCCCGGGTGTTGGGCACTGAGAACGGCACTCGGGCAAACCTCCTCTCGTACCTTCTGTTCCTCGACTTCGACGTCGCAGGCGAGCCGGGCACATCAGGCCTGATTCCAGTGCGGCCTCGTCCGCGCGCTGTGGGGCGGTGCACGTCTCCCCAGGGGTGCCCAACGCCCCTCCATCTCGTTCCGCTGGGAGTAGCCATCTAACAGCATGGTTGGCCGGTTGGGGTGGGTATGCGCCCGTTTGGGGCGGTCCCGAGAGGGGTTTCCACGCGCTGGCAGGTGGGCCCGGGCGGGACACGCGTTCGCAGGCGGACCGGGGCAGGGTGCGTTGACGGGGGTGGCGGCGGCTCCGTATACTCGAAACCGTGCATCGTGCCCCCGGGGGTCGCGCGTCGGGGGGCGTCCGCAGACGGGTGGAGGTCTACCGCGCGTTCGCTCGACACGGAGCCTGTGGTAATGCCGCTTGCCCCATTCGACAGCAGCCTCTCGGACGACGAGAGAGTGCTGGTTGAGGCTGCCCGGGACTTTGCGCGGAGCGAACTGCTGCCCCTGGACCGGAAATGGGACGAAGACGAGACCTCGGTAGTCGGCATCCTGCCGCAGCTTGCCGACATGGGGCTGATGAACCTCTGCCTGCCGCCGGAGGTCAACGGCTTGGGGTGCTCCTACCGGGCATACGCGGCCATTCTCCATGAAATCGCCTGGGCGTCGCCCTCCACCATGGTGACGCTCTCCGTGCACAACATGGTGGGGTGTATCCTGGACGCGTGCGCGCGGGAGCCGCAGCGAACGGAATGGCTGTCCACCTGGGGGAGTGCGGAATCCCTGGCCGCCTTCGCCCTCACCGAGGCGAATGCAGGGAGCGATGCGGCGGCCGTGCGGGCGACGGCTGCGCCGACCGAGGGGGGGTATCTGGCCAACGGCGAGAAGATGTGGATCACCAACGGCATGCACGCCCGCTGGTTCCTGACCCTCCTGCGCGTGCCCGGTCGCGACGCCAAAGCCAGTCTGACGGCGTTTCTTATCGATGGGCGGCAGCCGGGGATCGAGCGGACGCACATCCACGGCAAGATGGGCATCCGGGGCAGCGAGACGGCCGTCATCAGTCTCACGGATGTATTCATCCCCCAGGACCATGTGGTGGGGGAGCTTGGCGAGGGGCTGAAGGTCCTGCTGACGACGCTCAATGAAGGGCGGATCGGGATCGCGACCCAGGCCTCCGGCATCGCCGAGGCCTGCCTGGACGAAATGACCGCGTATGCCCGGGAGCGGGTGCAGTTCGGGCAACCGATCGGCAACTTCCAGGCGGTGGGCAACATGATCGCCGACAGCGCGGTCGAGCTGGAGGCGGCGAAGGTATTGATCTGGAACGCGGCCACGCACGTGGACCGGGGGGTGAAGCTGCCGGCGGCCAGCTCGATGGCGAAGCTGTACGCGACGGAGGCGGCCAACCGGATTGCGTATCGGGCGGTGCAGGTGCACGGCGGCAGCGGGTACGTGCGGGAGTTCCGCGTGGAGCAATTGTACCGGGACGCGCGGGTGACCACGATCTACGAGGGTACGAGCGAGGTGCAGCGGATCGTCATCGGGCGCGGGTTGTGAAGGCGCATTCGACATCGGGATGGTAGCTGATGGATTTTGAATTGTCTGACGACTTGCGGGCGTTGCAGGACGTGGCCCGGCGGTTCGGGGCCGACCATCTGGCGAAAAACGCCCGCCAATGGGATCGGGAGGCCGAGCTGCCGCGGGACATCGTCGCCCAACTCGGCGAACTGGGCTTCCTCGGGCTGTTCATCCCCACGGAATACGGGGGCTCCGGCTTCGGTGACCTGGAGGCCACGGTCATCATGGAGGAGATCGCCCGCTACGACGGTGCCACTGCCCTGACGCTGGATGCGCACAATGCCTTGTGTTGTGCCCACGTGCTGCTGGCGGCCAACGCCCAGCAGAAGCAGAAGTACCTGCCGAAGCTGGCGAGCGGCGAGTGGCTGGGGGCGTGGGCGTTGTCGGAGCCGGGCTGCGGTTCGGACGCGGCCGCTCTGACCGCCACGGCCAAGCTGGAGGGAGACCACTGGGTGCTCAACGGCACCAAGCAGTGGATCACCAATGGCAAGTTCGCGGGGCTGTACGTCATCCTGGCCCGCAGCAAACCGGAGGGCGGCAAGGACGGCATCAGTGCCTTCCTGGTCGAGCGGGACTTCCCCGGTCTGCACATCGGCCTGAAGGAAGACAAGCTGGGCATGCGGGCGTCCGACACCGTCGAGCTCACGCTCGACAACCTGCGGGTGCCCAAGGACAACCTCTGCGGGGAGCTGCACCGCGGCTTCCGCGACACGATGCGGGTGTTGGAGCGCGGGCGGATCACGATCGCGGCCCTGGCCGTCGGGCTGGCGCGGGGGGCGCTCGAGGAGTCGCTGGCGTACGCCAAGCAGCGAGTGGCGTTCGGCAAGCCGATCTTCCAGCATCAGTCCATCCAGTTCCTGCTGGCGGACATGGCTACCGAAATCGAGGCCGCCCGGCTGCTGACGCGCAAGGCGGCCATCCTGTCGGACGCCGGGAAGCCGTGCAACTTCGAGGCGTCGGTCGCCAAGCTGCACACCTCGGAAATGGCGGTGCGGGCGGGGCTGAACGCGATCCAGATCTTCGGCGGGATGGGCTACACGAAGGAGGTTCCCGTGGAGCGTTACCTGCGCGACGCGAAGATCTGCGAGATCGGCGAGGGCAGCAGCCAGATTCAGCGCATCGTCATCGCGCGGCATCTGCTGAACCTGTAAGAAGGGAATGAACGTATGGATTTTGAGTTCAACGACGATCAGCGGATGCTGCAGCAGCAGATGCGCGAGTTCGCCACCGAAGTGGTCGAGCCCGGCGCGGAGGCACGCGACCAGGCCGCGGATATGTCCGACGACTACGTGCGGCAGCTCGCCGAACTCGGGGTCTTCGGGATCACCATCCCGGAGCCGTACGGCGGGGCCGGGCTGGGCGTGATTGAGTCGTCGATCGTGGTGGAGGAAATATCGAAGGGGTGCGGAGGGACGGGGGTGCTGATCAGCGCGCACAACTCGTTGTGCGTGGACCCCATCATGACCTTCGGCACCGAGGAGCAGAAGCGCAAGTACCTGCCGCGGATGGCCACCGGCGAAATGATCGGCTGCCTGTCGCTGACCGAGCCGGGCAGCGGCAGCGACGCGGGGGCGGCCACCTGCCGGGCCGAACTGAAAAGCGACGGCTGGCACATCAACGGCACCAAGATCTTCATTACCAACGGCAAGCAGGCGGGGGTGATGGTGCTGATCGCGGTGACGGACCCCCAGGACCCCAAGCGTCGGCTCAGTGCTTTCATCGTCGATCGCCCGCATCCCGGGTTGCAGCTTGGCAAGCTGGAGCACAAGTTGGGCATTCGGTGTTCCTCGACGGCCGAGTACATCTTCGAGGAGTGCGTCGTTCCGGAGACTGCGCTGCTGGGGCCACGCGGCGCCGGGTTGCGCGTGGCGTTGACGACGCTGGACGGCGGGCGGATCGGCATCGGGGCCCAGGCGCTGGGTATTGCGGAGGCCTGCCTGTACCATGCCACGGAGTATGCCAAGACGCGCGTGCAGTTCGGGCGTCCCATCGGATCGTTCCAGGCGATCCAGAACAAGCTGGCGGACAGCGCGGTGCGGATCGAGGCGTCGCGGTGCCTGCTGTACCGGGCGGCCTGGTTGAAGGACCACAAGCAGGAGTACGGTCAGCAGGCGGCGATGGCGAAGCTGTATGCGAGTGAGACGGCCTCGCTGGTCGCCAACCACGCGGTGCAGGTGTTCGGCGGCTACGGGTACTGTCAGGAGTACCCCGTGGAACGGCGCCTGCGCGACGCGAAGATCACGGAGATTTACGAGGGGACGAGCGAGATTCACAGGTTGGTCATTGCGCGCGGCTTGAGTTGACCGCGCCGGCTGCCGGCAGGCATGCGGGGCTGAACCCCTCTCCCCTTGGGAGGGGCAGGGGTGAGGGCGGCGGCGGCAAGGGCGACCCCGCGGTCGCGGGAAAGCACGGCCCCCGGAAAGGCACACAGTACGACCATACGCGAAGGAGGTCGATCCTACGATGGCACACGACAAATGCATGGCGGTGATCGGGGCGGGGACGATGGGGCGCGGCATTGCCCAGGTCTTCGCACAGAGCGGCTACAAGGTGCGCATGTTTGATACGATGCCGGCCGCCCTGGACTCGGCGATGGGCACGATCAAGAAGCTGCTGGAGAAGGCGGTGGCCAAGGAGAAGATCACCGCCGACGCGGCCAGGCAGGCCCTGGAGCTGATCACGCCGGTGCGGAAGCTGGCGGAGATCGGCACCAACCCGCTGATCGTCGAGGCGGCCACGGAGAAGCCGGACCTGAAGGTCGAGGTGCTCAAGGAGACGCAGAAGCACCTGGCAGCCGACGGCATTCTCGCCACCAACACGAGCAGCATCAGCATCACGCGACTGGCGGCCGCCACGGACCACCCCGATCGCTTCATCGGCATGCATTTCTTCAACCCGGTGCCGGTGATGAAGCTGGTCGAGGTCGTGCGCGGCTTGCAGACCAGTGACGAGACGGTGAGGCGCACGGTGGCTTGGGCGACCGAGGTCGGCAAGACGCCGGTGGAGTGCAACGACCATCCTGGGTTTGTGTCCAACCGCGTGCTGATGCCGATGATCAACGAGGCGATCTTCGCCTTGCAGGATGGTGTAGCCACGGCCGAGGCGATCGACAACATCATGAAACTCGGGATGAACCACCCGATGGGCCCGCTCGCTCTGGCGGACCTGATCGGGCTGGACGTGTGTCTGTTCATTCTCGAAGTGCTGCACCGCGACCTGGGTGAAGACCGCTATCGTCCCTGCCCGCTGTTGCGCAAGTACGTGCTGGCGGGACGGCTGGGCTGCAAGAGCAAACAGGGCTTCTACAAGTACGAGTAAGACCGATGAGCAAGACGAGAGCAGATCTGACGATCGACGGCCCCCGCGCGACGATCACGCTGAAGACGGACGAGGGGATCAACGTGTTGTCCCCGCCGCTGATGACCCAGTTGGGCGACCTGGTGGCACAAGTCCGGGACGCGCGCGGGGTGCGGTTTCTGGTGCTGCGCGGCGAGGGGAAGGTGTTCGCGGCGGGAGCGGACATCAAGCACATGGCCGGTTTCCAGCCGGATGATGCCCGGCAGTACGGGGCGCTCGGGCAGCGCGTGATTGACGCGCTTGAGTCGCTGCCGTGTGTCACGGTGGCGGCACTGAACGGGGCGGCCTTAGGCGGCGGGTGCGAGGTGGCGCTGGGTTGCGATTTCCGGCTCGCGGTGAAGGGTGCCAGGATCGGGTTGCCGGAGGTCTCGCTGGGGCTGGTGCCCGGCTGGGGCGGCATTCCGCGGCTGCTGCGTCTGATCGGCCCCGCGCGGGCGAAGCGGCTGTTCCTCAGCGCCGAGCCGGTGCCGGCCGAGGTGGCGCTGACGTGGGGGCTGGTGGATGAGGTGGTGGATGGGGTCGAGGCGCTCGGCCCGGCCGTGGAGGCATTCTGCAAGTCGTTTGTGAAGGCGTCGCCGGCCGCCAATGCCCTGGCGAAACGCGCCTGCGCCGACCGCGATGACATTGCCGCGTTCGCCGACTGCTTCACCAAGCCGGACAGCAAGGAGGGCATCAGTGCCTTCCTGGAGAAACGCAAGGCGTCGTGGATGGAATGAGGTGGCACCATGAGTGCACATCGGAAGGAAGCGGTTGCCGCGCGCGCCGCGCCGCCGAAGCGGGTCGAGGCGGATAAGCCGTTTGTCGGCCCGGAGGATCTGGCGGGGTTTGACCCGGCCACGATGCTCGGTGAGCCGGGGAGCTTCCCGTACACCCGGGGGCCGCATCGCACCATGTACCGCGAGCGGCTCTGGACGATGCGGCAGTTCGCCGGCTTCGGCGCGGCCGACGACACCAACCGGCGGTTCAAGTACCTGCTCGAGAAGGGCCAGACGGGCCTGAGCACCGCGTTCGACCTGCCGACGCTGATGGGACGTGACAGTGACGATCCGTTGTCACTCGGCGAGGTGGGTCGGTGCGGGGTGGCTATCGCGTCGCTGGCGGACATGCGCCGGCTGTTTGACGGCATCAACCTGGGCGAAGTCAGTACGTCGATGACGATCAACGCGCCAGCGGCCATCCTGCTGGCGTTCTACATCTGCGTGGCCCAGGAGGAGGGCGTACCGCTGAATAACCTGCGCGGCACGCTGCAGAACGACATCCTCAAGGAGTTCCACGCCCAGAATGAATACGTGTTTCCGCCGCGGCCCAGTGTCAAGCTGGTGATTGACACAATCGAGTATTGCACCCGGCAGATGCCGCAGTGGAACACGGTGAGCATCAGCGGCTATCACATCCGCGAGGCGGGGGCGACGGCCGCGGAGGAGCTGGCGTTTACGCTGGCCGACGGGCTGACCTATGCCGAGGAATCCATCAAGCGCGGCCTGGACGTGGAAGCGTTTGCCCAGCGGCTAAGCTTCTTCTTCGACGTGCACAACGATTTCTTCGAGGAGATCGCCAAGCTGCGGGCCGCCCGACGCATCTGGGCACACGTCGCCCGCGAGCGCCTGAAAGCCCGGCAGGAGCGAAGCTGGCTGCTGCGCACGCATTGCCAGACGGCCGGCGTGACGCTGACCGAGCAGCAGCCCGAGAACAACCTCATCCGCGTGGCGTATCAGGCGATGGCGGGCGTGCTCGGCGGGACGCAGTCGCTGCATACCAATAGTATGGACGAGACGCTGGCGCTGCCCAGCGAGCACGCGGCCAAGCTCGCCCTGCGGACGCAGCAGATCCTGGCGCATGAGACAAACGTGACGCAGTCGGTGGACCCGCTGGCGGGCAGTTACTTCGTGGAGAAGCTGACCAACGAGATCGAGGCGAAGGCGAAGGCGATCCTCGATCAGATTGACGCCATGGGCGGCGTGCTGGCGGCCATCGACCGGGGTTACTTCAGGCGCGCAATCGCGGAGTCCGCCCTGGCCCAGCAGCGGGCGATGGACGCCGGCCGGCTGAAAGTCGTGGGGGTCACCGACTTCGTCGAGGAAGGCGCGCCGAACATCCCGATTCTCATCATCAGCCAGGAGACCGAGAACCAGCAGGTTGCCCGGCTGAAGGAACTCAAGCGCCGGCGGGACGCGAAGCGTCACCAGGCGGCCCTGGAGCGGATTCGGGAAGACGCCCGGGCCGACAGGAACATGATGCCCGCCCTCATCGCCGGCGCCCAGGCGGACGCCACCGTCGGCGAGATGATGGACGCCATGAAGTCGGTGTTCGGTGCCTACGACGGCGGACCGGAGTGGTGAGACGCTTGTCGGGTCGACGACCTGACCTACGCGCAAGAGCATTGCCATGACCAGATGTGCCTGCAACGTTGAGGATTTCAAGCCGGAGCCTGGGGCGTATCGCCCGCAGCAGTTGCCCGAGCATCCGCCGCGCATTCTGCTGGCCAAGATCGGCCTGGACGGGCATGACCGTGGGGTGAAGGTGCTCGCGCGCTCGTTTCGGGATGCCGGGCTTGAGGTGATCTACACCGGGCTGTGGCAGACGTGCGAGGCGACCATGCACGCGGCCGTGCAGGAAGACGTGGACGTCGTGGGCGTCAGCCTGCTGTCGGCGGCCCACATGACGATCATGCCGGAGATGTTGCGGCTGCGGGCCGAATTGGGCATCGACCACGTACCGGTCGTACTGGGCGGGATCGTGCCGGTGGCCGACTATCCGGCGTTGGAGCAGATGGGCGTGGCCGCCGTGTTCAATCCCGGCTCGCCGTTGCCGAAGATCATCGACAAGGTCTACGAGCTGGCGGCCGGGCGGCGCGCGCGGGACGCGAGGGACCTGGGTGCCGACTATGAGAAGAAGGACGTGCGCGCCCTGGCACAACTGATCACCGCGATTCAGCGCCGCCGGCCGCTCGATGGGTTCGCCGCGCCGCGCGGCAAGGCCGTCGTCGTCGGCGTGACCGGCGCGCCGGGCGTCGGCAAGAGTTCGTTCATTGCCAAGCTGGGCAAGGAGCTGCGTCAGCGTGGCCAGCGGGTGGCCGTGGTCGCGGTGGACCCCAGCAGCCCGGTCAGCGGCGGGGCGTTGCTGGGTGACCGGCTGCGCATGATGTCCAGCCCGCCGGACCGCGACTTCTTCGTCCGCTCGCTGTCGTCGCGCGGCGAGCACGATGGCTTGGCACCGCGCTGCCGCGAGGTGGTCGATCTACTCAACGGCTTCGGGTTTGATTACATCCTGGTGGAGACGGTCGGCGCGGGTCAGGCGGACTATGGGATCCACGGGGTCACGCAGCGCGTCATCCTCGTACTGATGCCCGACGCGGGCGACTCCATCCAGTTCTCCAAGGCCGGACTCATGGAGATCGCCAGCAGCTTCGTCATCAACAAGGCCGACCTGCCCGGCGCCGACGCCACCGAAGGCCAGCTCCGCAGCGCGTTGGGTGATCGGCGCCCGGTCTGGCGAGTGTGCAGCGTGCGTGACGAAGGACTGGCAGCCGTTGCCGATTGGGTCCAGTCGCTCTCCTGAAGAAGCCCCGCCCGTGGATACCCGAACGGGTGGCCTGCCCAACTGGGTGCCCAACCGGGTGGCATGCCCAAGCCCGCCCCAAGCGGGCGCCGGCATGCGTGTGCCGCAGGTGCCCGTCGGAGGGAGGACAGGGCGGCGCTGCGCCTGGCCATGCCACCCTGCCACACGGTCAGTTTCGCTACGGTGTAGAACTGCTTAGGAACCGGCGTATGAGTGGAACGACCTCGTCGTGCGCATCCTCGAGCAGGTAATGCCCCGCATCGGCGAAGCGGTGCACCTGGGCCCGCGGGAAGCGTTCCAGCCAGCCGTCGAGGAAGTGGGGCCTGAAGCAGAAGTCGCGCATGCCCCAGCAGATGAGCATCGGCTTGTCGGCCAGACGCGGCAGGTTCGCCTCGATTTCCTGCAAGACTCGGTGGCTCGGTATGGTTGGATCAACCGGGATATCCTGCACGAAACGCAGGATGGCGATCCGGTGAGCGTAACTGTCGTACGGGGCCAGGTAACCCTCCCGTACCGCGCGGGGCAATCGCCGCTTGGCGACCGCCATGCGCACGGCCGCTCGCGTGAAGAGGTTCAGCCGGCGCACGGCGAAGTTGCCGATCAGACTCGAACGACAGATGCGAATCCGCCAAGGCGCCCGTTCGCCGAGCCACGCCGCTGAGTTCAGTACCACGAGGCGGCGCACGCGTTCGGGGTGTCGGGTCGCCCAGCCGAAGCCGATGGGCCCGCCCCAGTCGTGCACCACCAGGTCCACGGCCGGCAGTCTCAACCGCTCCACGAACTCGGTGAGGTTGCGGATGTGCGTTTCGAGCGTGTACGCGTACGTCCGCGGTTTCTCGGACAGGCCGCAACCGATGTGGTCCGGGGCGAGCACGCGGCCGCCCTCCCGCAGCCCCGGGATCAACTCACGGTAGAAGAACGACCACGTAGGATTGCCGTGCAGCAGCAGCGCGGTCGTCGGGCCGCTGCCTTCATCTACATAGTGCATCCGCGGCCCGTCGAGATAGGCAAAGTGAGGCTCAAAAGGGTAGAGGAGCTGAAGGGTAGATCGGTCCATACGGGAAGCAAAGCTCCGCAGACCAAGTTGGCGTCTTTTCCGCGCCCTCGGCGGTTGGGCGGCCCGGAGAGGGACTCCTGGTCCCGGCGGCTGTCTCGGAAGCCGCTGCCGTTGGCTCCTCATACCTCGGCCACGCGTATGTGCTCCGCGTCTTTGGCGTTGTGGGTGCCATGCTTTCCCGCGACCGCGGTCGCGGGCAAGCGTGCCCCTGCCTGCCGCAGCACATGCCCAGCCCCGCCTGCGGCGGGTGAGGGCGTGGCACCCACGCTAAACACGTACGGCCACGGGGGCTGACGCTACCAGCGCACGCCGAGCATGACGCAGTTCAGACCGCTACCGATACCGAGCATGCCGATCCGCTCGCCCGCCGCAGCCGGACGTTCCTCGAGCCCCAAAGCCATGGTCAGCGGCAGCGACGCGGACCCGACGTTGCCGAGATACTCGAACGTCGAGAAGTCCAGCGCGGGATCCAGCCCCAGCGCTGCATAGAGCTTGTCGCGGTGGGTGCTGCCCACCTGGTGGCAGTAACACCGTTGCACGTCGGCATTCGTCCAGCCCAGTTCCACGCGGGCGGCCTGCCAGGTGGTCTCGGCCAGGGCACAGCCGTTGACCAGCAGGGTCTCAGCCTGGGTGTTCATCAGCATGGCCGCCTCGCGGTCGAAGCCAACGTCCCCGGTGCCCAAGCAGAGGTGGTGGTGTTGCGTGGCACTGCGCACGGCCCCGCCCAACAGTCGGTGCCCCGTACGCGACACCGAATCATGGGTGAGCACCACGGCCGCCGCCCCGGAGCCGATGGTCAGCGACGCGAACGCGTTCTTGAACTGCTGCCGGCTGAGGTTCTGCGTCCGGCACAGGTCCTTAATGGTACTCTCGACCAGGCTCCGCCCGCTTTCGCCCGCCACGATCAGCCCGCACCGCACCTGCTCCAACTCGATCATGTTGGCCAGCGCGAGGGTGCCGTTCATGAAGCCGACGCAGGCATTGGAGATGTCGTAGACGGTAGCCGTGGGGGGCAGTTCGAGCTTGTCGTGGATGATCGAAGCGGTGGCGGGCTCCAGGAAATCGCGTGACACGGCCGTGTGCAGCAGACAGCCGATGTCCTCGGCTGCCACGCCCGCCTTGGCGAGTGCGTGGCGTCCGGCCAAGGCGCCCGCGTCGCTGGGCAGCGTGTCCACGTCCCAGAAGCGACGTTCACGGATGCCCGTCATCAGCTCCAGCCGTCCGGCATGCACGCCCAGGCGTTCATAGACCGGTGCGAGTTGGTGTTCGAGCTGCGCGGAGGTCACGACCTGCGCGGGCAGGGCGTAGCCAAACCCCTCGAGGCATACATGCCGGTACCGCATCGCCGCCCTCTTGTCCGCATCCCCGATCTCGCGGCACCACACAGGCCCGCAGAATCAGCAAACCGACTGACGGTGCGGGGTGGCATGGCCAAGCGCAGCGCCGCCATGCCCTCTCGCCTGCCCGACGCTACTGTCTCCCACAGCATGCCGGCGCCTTCGGCTTGGGCATGCCACCCTCCCAGTTCCTCATTTGCATGTCCTGTTGAGGGCCAGCCGGGGTAATTCCCGGGGCGGGCGCCGCAGCACATCCGCCGCATCCGCGCTCGCGCATTATAGGCGCCGCCGGCGTGACGGAAAGTCCGCGCCGGCAACCGGGTGGACCTCTTCCCGGTGCCGCAGGCGCGATAACACGCCGCCCGCGTCGCCTTACCGACAAGTTCCGGCCGGCGCCCACCTTCCGAAGTTGACTTCGCCCCGCGCGGGTGGAAGAAATGGTACCAGGCCGATCGGCCGCCCGTCGTACCGACCTGACCTGGGGGAAAGAAGCCATCCCGCCTCGGGGAAAAGGTGAGGGGAAATGAAGTCCAAGAAGCGACCTGCGGGCCGCGTGCGCCCCATCCGCGCGCTGGTAGTCTGCGGCAGCCTGGTGACCCTGCTTGCCGGCGGGTGCGGTGCCGGCGGCGGTCTGGTTGAGGCGGCCGCCCGGCTGCGTCTCAACGACTGCACGCCCGCGTTCCCCGATGCCGAGGGACTCGGTACCGCTGACCGGATCGTCCTCGATTTCACCGGGGGGTTCAGCCGGCTGCACCCCGACGTGGAACTTCCCCCCGTTGCTTGGACCGCTTTCGCGCTGGCCGACGGCGGTACCCTCGCCGACGCCGAGCAGGACTTCATCGAGGACGTGCGCGACACGATCGTCCAGATTCTCTGCGAGGCCGGGCTATACGAAGTCCAGGTGCGGGTCGGCGAGGCTGAGGACTTCGGCGAGGTCAACGTAGTGCACTTCACGGCCGATGTGCCGACGGACAGGTCGCATCAGATGGGCCTGGCCGAATACGATCCCTGCAACCACTATCATGACAACATCGCCATCGTGTACGGGGGGCAGATTGCCCGCTACGGCATCGTGGGCACCTACGGCGAGTGGGTCAACATCTTCGCCAACCTGGCCGCCCACGAGATCGGACACACGCTGGGCTACAGCCACGTCTCCCGGGCGGAGGCGGCGTCCTCCACCCGCGGCAGCTTCACCGAGCTGATGCTGGACGGGCACACGATCGACGAATTGCGCGGCGAACAGCGGATCCTGACCGCGCAGTCCACCTGCCCATCGGCCTCCGACATAACGGAGCCGGTCCTCACCCACGAATCCATGCCTGACCTGGGTCGGTGAGCTGAACCCGTGGGAATCCTCGCGGTCGGTCGGCACTGCCCCGTACCCCCGGCCCCGACCACGCCGAGCCCTGCCGGTTGGCAGGTGCGGCGGTTGCGTCCGCCCCCTGTGACCGACCTGGAGGGCCGTAAGTGCACCGGGCTTCAACGCCTCAACTGCGGTCCGATCGCCCTGCAGTGGGCTGGTGGAGGCCCACGCCTTGCCCGCATACTCCAATGAGTCCGCGCGACTCGACGCCGCCGATCCGCACCGCGGCCGTTTGGGGCCGGCCGGCGGAGGGCGTCCGCGGCGCGTACCTCCGCACTCCCGTTCAGCTTGCCCATTAACCCCGCGCGCATGTGCCGCCCCGCCGGAACGATCACCGGCCGGTTCCCGTTCGGCGCGCGCCTAGGCCCTTCTATCAGCGCAGGGCACGTGGTCGGCAGCGTCCGCCCGGCGCCTGCGCCCCGTGCGATCTGGAGGGCGGTATGCTCGCTTCCACGTGGCTGGAAACCGTCTCCGCGCTGCTCGCGGTGCTGGCCCCGCTGGTGGGGGTGCCGCTGACGGTAATCACGTTCTACCTGCGTTCGCTGCGTGAGGCGCAGGTGACGTGGCACGGCCACCTGGGCCACCGGCTGGACGCCGTGGAGGCCGCCGTCAGCACGCTCCGCGGCGCCGTCGCCGACGTCGAACGCAACTACACGACCAAGGAGGAATGGCTCCGCGAGTCGATGCAGGCCCGGCGCCTGCTCGAGCAGCTTAGCGGGGCGATGGTCCGCGTCGAAACCACATGGGAAAAAGGTGTCAGGAAGGATTTCCGCCCCACGGAAAATCATCCTGACACCATTTCGGGGGACCGTTAATGTCAAACGGACGAGATGCCCGCCAGATCAAACGGGTTCGCAACGAAATGCTGGTCGCCCTGAAGCTCATTTACCCGGCCGCCCTGCAGGCGGAGCAGCTTCTCCGCAGCCTGCTCGTGCTCTTCCCCACGCTCGACTTCGAGCAGCTCAGACGCGACCTGCACTACCTTGGTGAGAAGGGCTACGTCGAGCGCGTTATCGCGGATACCGATGACAACGGGCTGACACCGTGGCGAAAACGCTGGTTCCGCCTCACGACCCGCGGCATCGAGCTGGCCGATCGGTGCATCCAGGATCCCGCGTTGGAGTAGCCATGGTCAGTCTCCCCGGCGTAGCCAACGACGTAGCGTCGGCCCCCCGGGGTCGACGTGGGACTCGCGCGGCGCCGTCGGTTCCTCGGTCGCCCGCACGGGAGCGACGCAGCCGCAAATCCGCCGGCGCGCGTGGCACGGCCATGCCCAACGCGGTGCCTGTGGGTGCCATGGCCAAGCGCAGCACCGCCATGCCCACATCCAACCCAGCCCCCGCCGGCACCGACGCCGACCCCGCCGCCGACTGGCCCGCGCGCCTCACTGCCTATCGTTGCCGCCAGAGCAGCGTCGCCTCCATCCTGGATTCGGTCCTCGGCCCGTTCGCGCAGTGCAATCCCGAGCTGTGGGAGCGGCGCACCTACCTGATGCTCGTCGGGCTGGTTTACGGAGCGCTATGCGAAGATGAACTGCCCACCGCGGAGTTGACAACCTTGGCCAAGGTGCTGTCTGAGCTTCGCCCGGCGCGCCTCCGCGGCCCCACGCGCGACCCCGCCACGAGCAGCGCAGGCGAGCCGCCGGCCGGCCAGGGCAAGCTGCCCGACCGTTTCGCCGACATCGTCCGCCAAGTCTACGGTACCAACTTCCACCCGCCGGCCGAGACCACCCCCGCCGGCGACCAGAACGCCTGACGCCACGACGAACCGCGCTTGCCCAGCGCCGGCGCTGCTACGTGTAGTGTCACATACGTGTCACGATCCGTCACGGGAACGCCCACCCACAGCCGGCGGCTGAAAGCTGATAGCTGACGGCTGCCGAATAGCTCCACGCCCTGAAGAAACCGACAGACGCAACGGGGTGGCATGGCCAAACGCAGCGCCGCCATGCTCTCCCCCGGGGGCGAGCGGGGGTTGCTACCACATCATGCCGGCGCCTTCGGCTTGGGCATGCCACCCTCCTGGTTCCCCATTTGCGTAGCCCGTATAGCTGACAACTGATGACTGAGAACTGACGACTGCTATGCCGGCGGAGCGGGCGGTAAGCCGAATTCTGTCCCGCGCCTCGCGGTGCGGTGGCGATCATTCATCTGGGCCGACGGTCGCCCGTCGGCTCGAGCACCCTACCCGCAGCACGCGGTACCGCCCGGCCGCCGCAACGGCCGGTTGGACCGCTGGATGGGCCCTCCCTATGCTGCTTACTTGGGCTTGCTGGCGGTGGGGTTTACCCTGCCGCGACCGTCACCGGCCGCGCGGTGCGCTCTTACCGCACCATTTCACCCTTACCGGTCGATGGCCGCAGCCCTCGACTTAGGCGGTGTCTTTTCTGTGGCACTTTCCCTCGGCTTGCGCCGGGTTGGCGTTACCAACCACCGTGGCCCGACCCAGTTCGGACTTTCCTCCCACACGTCGCGCGTGTGAGCGATCGCCTCGCCCACTCCGCCGGCAAGTACATTGTAGCCGATCTCAGCGCCGGGGCCACCGGAATAGCGAATGCAGGGGCGGGCCTGCGGCAGGGGACCCCTCTCCTTCATAGGGAGAGGGGTAGGGGTGAGGGTGGGGGAAGCGAAGAGGCTACCCGGGGGCACGAGCGCGCTCACCCACAGCGTGCCAGACGCCCAACACGCACCTGCCCGCCGCGTGAACAGCAAACACGGAAGGCAAGAGGCAACAGGCAAGAGGGAACGGAAGGCTGGCGACTGGGCTGGAGCGGTGTGACGCATGGAGTGTGCCGCGCCCGTCCTCCTTCGCCCGTAGGGCGCACGGTCTTTGCCAGGGCCTTCCAGGCCCTGGGAGACGGGCACCACACGTCTCTTTCCTCGCCCGGAGGGCGAGCGAACCTCACCGACGGCTTCAAACCCGGAGCCACAATCTTGGCCTATGTGTCATACTCTGGCACACCGCGCCAGTAGTGTTGCGGCGCGGCTTGCGATCGACCTGGCGCCGCGCTTACCCCGGCGTGGGGGCGGGCCGGACGTACTTGAGGAAGCCCGGGTGCGACGGAGAAGTCCTTGACTGACCTGGCCTCCTGGCCGAGGTGGTCCTCCTGCCGGCGCAGGTACGCGGCGACGTCCATCCGACGCCTCAACTCCGCGGACGGCATCAACCGCGCCGGTACATGGAGGTTGTGCATCCCGCGCGAGCAGTGGCACAATACCCGTGCCCTGCGATCGTGCGGAGTGCGCGAGGCCCTCTCAACCTCCCGAGCCGCTGAATGCGGCTTGAAACGCCGCGAAATCTGTCAGATCCACATCCGCGTCCGCGTCACGTCGGCCAGCCGTCATCGCAAGGGCATTCGGGGGAATCCCGTGTGGGTGCTACTTGGGCGTGATGGACTCGCGGCCGTGCTGCTGCAGCACGCCTGGCTGGCTGTCCACGTGACCGCGGCGGCCGTGGGCCGTCGTAAGGAACCCAGCCGTGACTGGCATGACCTGGGTCCGGTGCGCCGAGGTGCGTGCCGTTCACTCTAGTCTGCTGTTGCGCCTCCGCAGGGGCAGCACTCATCGCGGGGCCCTGCGCATGTGCCGTTCCAGTTCAGAAGACAGTCTGCGAATATCGTCCACGCTGAGCACCCGCGGCTCCTGATCCAAGAAGCTGGGCAGGGCCTTGGGGTTCAGCACCCATACGTCAGCACCCCTGGGTTGGGGGTCCACGAACCAGCCCGGATACAGGACCACGGGGCGGACCGGCGGTCGGCGCCCCAGCGCTTCTGTCAGGACCTCAGCCATGCGGCTTGCGCCCGCCTGTGCCTGTGCGACGGGGTCACGATCTGGTGTGTGACCATCCACCGTGACGTGTTGCCCATCGTAGGTGACTCGGGCATCGCCCCTGGCCGGCTTGCTGATCGTCTTCGTCTCGATGACGACGACGCCTGCGGGGCCAATCAGCACATGGTCGATGTTATAGCCTTTCTCGCCAATGTCGTGGTAGACCTTGTAGCCCTTGGTGCGCAGATGCTCCAGGCATTGGCCAACGGCCACCTCGCCGCGATGGCCCAGGCGGAGGTTCCGTGCTCGCCGGTACGCCGCCGGGAACCGTACCGCGGCAATGATCAGGGCGATTACGGTCAATCCGGTCATGACACCCGGGTGAATCGGCTTCTGCAGCCACCACGCGTACCACTGATACAGAGTGATGTACACCAGGAAGACCACGACGACAAACCAGAGCAACAGGGACTCCAAGACTGCACGCAGCAGCTCGGTTTGCGTGGATTCCCCCGCCTGCGGCAGCGGTTCCTCTTTGATCGGGTCTTTTGTCTGCTTCATTGCTTGAACACCGATGTTACCTGGCCTCGGCAGTCACTACGTGCGTGAGCAGCCACTTCAGCTCCTTGTCCAGCACCTGCGGATCGCGGCAGACGTGGAAGGCCCACTGGCCATGTTCGCGCGCGTTGTTGACCGCCGCGACCCAGCGGCGAGTGGCGTTATGCTTCGCGCTTGTCTGCGCGTCCTCGAAGCCTTTCACTTCGAGCACCACGTTCAACTCGTTCGTCAGCCGCACGAGAAAGTCGGGCTCGTAGTAGTGATCGACACCCTGGAACTCATACGGGATCATCAACCCAAGGTGGTCGTTGCGGGCGTACCGCTCGACTGCGTCGCTGCTCTCAAGGCGGAACGCGGCGCTGCCCTCCCAGGTGCGCGTATCGAGCACGACTTGGTTGATGTGGCTCCGTTGCGTCCCGTGGCATGGGCGCGTGGTCGTGAAGTCCACGTCCGCGGTAGTACCAAGGGACTTGTACCGGTTGAGCACGGGAAGAAGGGGAGCTTCGCCCTCGGCTTCGTCGGGCACGATCGCGTCGCAGAGGTACCCAACCATCCGCATCACGTACTTCTCCAGGCCCAGCTCGCGCGGGTCCGCATCGCGGAAGTTCACCTTGCGCCGCGCGTACTCGTCTACGAAGCCAAACACCTGCGGGAAGAGCTGATGCCGTGAGCGTAGACGCCACACGCGCGTCTTGGCGTCGGAGCGGTTGCCAATCTCGCCGACGAGGTGGGAGATGACGAGTTGGGCAATCTGGAACTTGATCGCTTGCAGATGCGTGGCGCGGTAGTACTCCTCCCGGTCCTGCTCGATGAACCCGAAAGGCGCCGCCTGGGATGGCGTGCCCTCCTGATAGCCGACGGTTGGCAGCAGGAACGTAGCCGTGGGTTCCCGGTTCGGCTCAATGACCAGCGGGTCCATCGCGCCGACGTCGCACTTGATCAGGTTCCGCTTCAGCGCGAACGCGTAGCCCTCGACGACGGGGAACCGCATTTCCAGGTGTGCCCGCTCCGGAATCGCCCGCACGTGGTTCTTAGGCTTGTCATCCGGCTCCGGCTTGTTCACCGGTCGCCCCTTGAACGGGATCACCGTGAACGGGATGCCGTAGACGTCGACGTACTCCTCCGTGAGCAGGCCGGTCGCCTGATCCGGCGTGTAGTCCATCCGCCGCAGCCCGCGGCCGACGACCTGTTCGCACAGGAGTTGGCTGGTGAACGCACGGATGCCCAGCACGTGCGTTACGTTGTTCGCGTCCCATCCCTCGTTAAGCATCATCACGGCAACGACACACCGCACGTGCTCACCCGGCTCGCCGCGCTTCCCCACTGTCGCCACGATCCGTCGCAACTCCTCGTTCTCTTCGACCGTCCGTGAATCGATGCGGAGCGTGTGCCTCACGCCCGGCGAGTTGGCGAAGTGCTCGGGGAAGATGACGCCGTGCCCGTAGGACACCTCTGGCTTCGCCTTCGACTTGCGGGAGGGCGAGGCCTCCACCGCGTCGTCGCCGTTCTCTTCGTCTTCGACCGCGGCCACGTCCTCCTCCGTGGCGACCTCTACCGGCTCCTCGCCGCTGATCTTGCGGTAGAAGATCTCCGCGATGTCGACGTTGTCGCAAACGATGATCAACGCCGGGGGGATCTGCACCTGTCCGGGTCTCGCATCCTGGATGTATTTGAACCGCTCGACCCACTGGCCGGCGAGCTGTTTCAGGGCCGGCTCCGCTTCGCGGAAGACAACGTCCGGCTTAGGCTTCTTCGCCTTGCCCGGCAGGAACTCCGCGGGCTCCAGTCCGTCGCGGATCGTCTGCCAGAGCTTGAAGTACTTCGCCTCCGGCCGGCCCGTGGTGTCGCTCACTGGCAGCCGCGGAATCTTCACAATGCCACTCTCGATCGCATCGACCAGCCCGAAGTCGTCGACCAGCCAGGGAAACGGGCTGCCTTCGACGTGTCCGCTACCCTTGATGTAGAACGGTGTCGCCGACAGGTCTACGCACATCCGGATGCCCGGCTTCGTCTGCCCAGCCGGGCGGCCGCCTTGAGCGTTGTTGATCTTGTCGAGACCTTCGATCCAGACCGTCGCCTCCTCGCGGTCGGCCTGCGCTTCCTTCGCTTCGTCGCCCGTCAACCTCTCTTCCAGTGGCGCCGGGCGGTAGCAGTGATGGGCCTCGTCGTTGAGCACCATGATGGGCATGCGCTCGTAGAGGTCGCCGAGCACGCGCTGCGCGAACGCCTCTGCTGTCTCCGCACCTTTGTTGACAACGGCGAAGCTCTTGCCGCCGTCGGCGTGCTCGGATTCCGGCCCGAACTTCTGCCAGTTCGCCACCAGCACTTTCCCGCTCTGCATCAACGGGCGCAGCTTGACTGGGACTATATCGAACGCCGTATAGTAGTTGTCCGGTCGCTCGGGTCGCAGCACTTGCAGCCGCTCGTACACGGTCAGGTTCGGGCAGCAGGCGAGCACGCCGCGGGGGAACCGTTCGTCGCCCAGGTTGCGGCCGCGGTTGCAGAACGCCCAGGCGATCAGCATCGCCATCACGACGGTCTTGCCCGAACCCGTGGCCATCTTGCAGCCGTAGCGCGTCAGCGGCAGCAGATCGGGATTCGCCGGCGCGTCCGTCAGCTTCGCCAAATCAGCGAGCAGGAACTGCGGTTTGAAGCGCGGTTTTCTGCCGCTCTGCAGGATTTCCGCCAGGTAGATGACCGTCTCCGCCGCTTCAAGCTGGCAGAAGAACAATCGTCGCGGCCGTTCGGGCGACGACCAGTGCCGCAGCAGCTCTCTCGTGATGGGTTCCGAGCCTTCCCAGCCACTGTCGCGCCAGCGGGCGACGTCCTCCCGCAACTGATTCACCGTGACGAGGTCGTCCTGCCCCTCGACCAGTTCGAGTGTGAGCTGGCCCTGGACCTGCTCTTTCGTCTTGTACCAGTAGCGCGCTGGCCGCCGCCCAGCCATCTTCGTCGCCTCGCCCGTCGCGCGGTCGTACTCCCAGTGCAGCGACGGCGCCGCGTAGGGGCTGCACAAGATGGGGCGCTCGACTGGTTGGACGGGAATGTCATTCGGCATCGTCACGTCAGAGAAGCTCCCGCAACTGGTCCAGATCCAGCTCGCAAGCAGCAAGGATGGAGCGCAGCAGACCTGGGCCGATGTGCTCACGGGCATGCACGGGGACAATGGTCTGCCGCCCGTCGGCGTGGCGGAGCACGTGATGGCTGCCCTTGACTCGAACGACGACGAAGCCGGCCCGCTCCAACGCCCGCACCAGGTCACGCCCCCGGATTCTTGGTGACTTTCTCATGAGGCGATGCTGATCCGCTGGACGCCGACGAATCGGCTGACTTGCTTCGGCACCGCGCCGGCCTCCAGGCAGGCCTCGATTGCCTCGCGGGTGCGTGCCATGAGCTTGTCGAGCGATTTCGCCTGCGTGTGGCATCCCCGAATCTCGGGTACGCGGGCGACGAACCAGCCCTCTTCGTCTCGTTCAATGATGACGTTGAACTCATGTTCCATCTCTTAACTCCTCGAATCCAGCCTCCGCACGCACATCACCTCATTCCCCCTCGGGTCGATCACCTTCACCGCCACGCAGCGGTGCTTGCCGGCGGGGAAGGGCAGGCTCTTCGTGCCGCTGAACGCCTCGAAGCGGTCGGCGTCGATCGGGCCGTCCTTGCCGTTGAGTGCGCGGGCCAGCTTGTCCCAAGCCGAGCGGTCAGGGAAGAACGCCTGGGTAATGCAGAACGTCCGGCCATCGTAGTCGCTGTCGAGAAACCACGCCGCCACCTTGCTCGCACCGGTGGATGTGATGCTGTTATCCACCGGATTGTAGATGTCGACGCCCTGCATCTCGACCACGTACTCGTCCGTGGCACGGGCATCTTGCCCGTGCGCTCCCGACTGGTCTTCGCCCGTCCTCACGGCCTGGAAGGCCGTGCCACGTGTGGCATGGGCATCCTGCCCATGACCGCCGGTCTCACCTACTCGCTGGAAGGCAGTGCCACGCTTCTCGACCCGCACCCGCGGCAGACCGAAAACACTGAAGAGCTGCCCCGCCCCCGGCTGCGGCGATTCCTTGAGGAGCCCGTTCATGCCCGGGTTGATGTCCGGCCGCACGTGAGCGAAGTGTACGTGCACCCGCTTGCGGCCCGGACCCTGGAACACGCCCGGCTCGACGCCCTCGCTGAGGATGCCCGTGGCCGCTCCGTCGAACGAGAACCCCGCGATCAACAGGTGCTCGTACCCCGCCCGCAGTGACTGGCGAATCGCCTCCTCCACGACCGCGGCCGTCACCGGCCCGTACTGCGGCCCGAACACGACCGCGACGTTGTTCGGCCCCCCCTCTTCCCCCTCTCCCTTCAAGGGAGAGGGTTGGGGTAAGGGTCCTTTGCCGTTCGCCACCGCCAGCCACCGCCCCTCGGCGTGGAAGATGCCCGCCCGGCCCGACTCGAACAGCGGCTCGAAGCGTATCCACCGCATCTGCCGGTTGTTGAGGAACCGCACGCCGTCGGCCTTCAGGTAGCGGAACATCTGGTCCAGGTAGGCCGTGACGTTGGCGACCTCCAGCTCGTTTGTCGGCTCGACCATCCGCAACGTCCGCGGTTCGAAGCCGTCGGGCAGCTCCTCTGGCGCGCCATCGAAGAGGCCCTCCTGCGTGGCATGGGCATCTTGCCCATGATTCTCCACGGGCTGGAAGCCGGGGCAGGCATCTTGCCCATGATTCTGTCCATGGTCCAGCCCATGGTCCTCCACGGGCTGGACCACGGGCTGGAAGCCCGTGCCACGTGTGTACGGATCAATGTTGTCGCCCAACGCCATCTCCGGCGGCTGGACGGCCTCCACGGTGAACGGACCGGTTACTCGCGTGATCCCCGGCACGCGCTTGGGATCGTCAACCAGCTCCTCCTGCTCGGCGCTGGCGGCGATGCAGGCATTGACCTCGTCCATCTTCGCCCGCCAAGACTCGCGGTACGCGGTCACCGCGTCGCGCAGCGCCGCCGGCCAATCGTCATCGGTGTCGAACGGGACTTGCCACTGCTGCCAACCCCCCTCTCCCTCCACGGGAGAGGGCCGGGGTGAGGGTCCCTCCCCCTCTCCCTTCGAGGGAGAGGGCTGGGGTGAGGGTTCGATGCTAGGTATGCGCTCTTCCAGCGACCTCCGCTGGCCGGCCGTCAGGTTGCGCTTCACCCTGCTGAACGCATCCTCAAGTGCGTCCCGCAGCATCTTCGGCGTTGTGCCGGGCAGCAGCCAGCGGCGAGCGTCGGCGTCGGAGACTGCCCGCACGCCCTCCTCGGCCGCTTTCGCCGCGAGCTTCATGCAGAGTCTCACCCGCACGGCATCCGTGACCTTGGCCAATGCGTTGTTACATCCGCCCAAAGCCTTGTCGAGAATCGGCTCGTGCTTGGCAAAGATCGGGTCGAGCGCGACGTTCTGGGCGATGCTCTTGAGGGTGATGTGCGGCACGGTCTTGTACACGAAGCCGCGCGCAGGATTCGTGGCACGGGCATCCTGCCCGTGAGCCCCGGGCTGATCCGCATGCAGCCCCACGGCCTGGAAGGCCGTGCCACCCGTAGCACGGGCATCCTGCCCGTGTGTCCCCCACTGATCTTCGCCCTGCGTCACGGCCTGGAAGGCCGTGCCACCCGTGGCACAGGCATCCTGCCTGTGTGCTGTCTGATTGATGTCTCCCGAACCCACGGCCTGGAAGGCCGTGCCACAACCGGCCCAGGGCCAGTTGCTCAACCCGGCTGCACCCGGGTTATCCAGCACATACTGAACCGATCGTTCCAGGTCCTCCGTGTCGCGAATCAGGTGGTCAAACGAGTCCGGCTGCCACAACGCGCTCTGCAACCCCAGAACCTTGTTGACCTCGTTGCTTGTGAAGCTCTTCCATGAGTGCAGGATACTCGACAGTTCGTGCCCCGGCCGCGGGCGGACAACGACGTGAACATGGTTGGGCATCACGCACCAGACGATGACGTCGTAGCGCTCCCCATCGAAGTGCAACAGGGCGTCGCGCACGATCCTGGCCGCGCGTTCGTCCTTGAGCGCGCACGCGCCACGCCCGGTGTCGAGATACTTCTCGACCCGCTCCGAATGCAGTTCACGCAGACGCCGCTGCTCGGTGGCAGTGAGACACCGACCGGCGGCTTCCGCTCGTCGCACGATGGCCTGCCGCTCGCGCAACCAGCCCTCCAACACCTCACGGGGAAGGCTGTCGGCCAGCCGGAACGTCACTGCGTACGTTGCGCCCTCTTGCTCCCAATGGGGCAAGTACGCACTGTAGCGGACGCTCACCTCACGCGGGTTGTACGGAACCAGCTCATACGTGGCACGGGCATCCTGCCCGTGAGCCCCGGGCTGATTCGCATGCAGCCCCACGGCCTGGAAGGCCGTGCCACCCGTGGCACAGGCATCCTGCCTGTGTGCTGCCTGATCGATATCCCCTGAACCCACGGCCTGGAAGGCCGTGCCACGCAGCCTGTACATGTCGTACTTCGCCGTCAGCAGGCGCTGCCGCGCGATGGCGATGGCCACCCGGCTGGTGTCGATCGTGATCCACCGCCGGCCCCACTGCTCGGCAACATAGGCCGTCGTGCCGCTCCCGCAGGTCGGGTCGAGCACGAGGTCGCCGGGGTCGGTCGTCATGAGCATGCAGCGCTCAATGACTTTGCTGCTCGTCTCGACCACGTAGACTTTCGACGACGCAAACCCGGCAATACTCGTGTCACCCCAGGAGTTGCTTATGGTTTTGACAGGGAAGTCGCGAAGGAACCTCAAGTAGTAGAGTCCGCCTGTCGCAGCTAGCCGCTCAGCTCGGCGTAGCCGTTCCATGCCGGGTTCGTTTGTCTTCCAACGACTCTGCGCCCCGGGCAGCCAGTCCTTGCCTTCCCAGTTGACAGGGAACCAGCATGCTGCACCAGTCCCCTTCTGACGGCCAATACTCTGGCTTTGCAGGTTGTCGAGCCGGAAGAGACGATTCGGATCAACCTGATCACCGTGCCGCTCGCCACTGTCGAGCCGTCGCCGTTCGCCGGACTCTTCGTCAGTCCAGGAATAAGGACCGCGTACTTCGTCAACGGCAGTTTTGAGATCGTAGACCGCGCGGTACTTCAGCGAATCTCGACTTCGTGCATACCAAAGAAGATAGTCCGTTGTGCTGGGAACATAGTCGCTGGTCGCTCCGCTCGTTTTCGCAAAATTGATGAGCGCGATGAAGCAGCTCGACCCGAACACCTCATCCATAACGGAGTGCACGCGGTGCAGATTCTCATCGCTGATCTGCACGAAGATGCTGCCCGTGTCCGCCAACAGCTCGCGGGCGACGATCAGCCGGTCGCGCAGGTAGGACAGATACGAGTGGATGCCCAGGTGCCACGTGTCGCGGTAGGCGCGGACCATCTCCGGCTCGCGCGTCAGGTCCTGCTCCTTGTCCTTCACGTCGCGCCGGCCGACCTCGGGCTGGAAGTTGCTGGCGAACTTGATGCCGTACGGCGGGTCGATGTAGATCATCTGGACCTTGCCGGCCAAGTCCTCGCGCCGAGCCAGCGACGACATCACCTGGAGCGAGTCGCCGAGGATCAGCCGGTTGGCCCAGTCCACGTCGTGCCGGTAGAACTGGACGGCCTCGTGGTACTCCTGCTCCGGATCAGCGAAGAGCGAGCGCTGCACGTCCTGCCGAGCGGCGATCTTGAGGATGGCCTGCGTGCTGACGCGCTCGTGGATGTGCAGCGCGACGGGATCGACTTCGAACCACTTCGCCTCGCGCTTGCCGGTCCACTCCAGCCACGGCTCGTACCGGCGCAGCGCCTCGGCCAGCAGCTTCTGTTCGTCCGGTGTCAAGGGCCGGTGCCCCGCCTCTGCGATCAGCGGTGGCAGCTCATCCGGGGAAATCGTGGCCTGGCCTTTCGTGGCACGGCCTTCCAGGCCGTGATCCGATTCCCGATTCACGGGCAGGATGCCCGTGCCACCTTGGAAGCGCAGCACCGGCGGCAGGTGGGGGTTGTAGGCGTACTCGGCTTTGGGAACGACCGGGACGGTGCCCTCGGCCGCGATCTTGGCGGGTGGGTTGTTCTTGCGTTTCGCCCCGTGGTGGCGATAGTCGCCGACCGGCGGCCCGTCCGCCTTGCGTCCGGCGCCGCCGCCGGACCGCTTCACGGGCGGGACGCCCGTGCCACTCTTGCGTGCTCGTTTCGCCACGTCCAGCTCTCCCATTGCACCATGTGCGTTTGCGAGGGGTTCCAGCCGCACGCCCCGGGCGTCACTGTCGGGCTAGGTGCCTGGTCGCTGAGTAGAGCGGCTGCGCCGGCTGAGCATAACGCATTGCAGCGGCCAGGCCAACGGCCCCGGTGCGGGCAGGTCGAGCGCCGGGGGTCACCAGCGCGGCTCACTCCGGCCCCTAGCCACGTTCCCGGCTTTGTTCGCGGGCGTTCCCGAGCCACGCGAGGCTCGGTGGGGGTAGGCTCGGCCGCGCCGCCGACGGTAGCAGTCCGGGCAGCCAGGGGTCGCGCCAAACATCTTCCCCCGCCCGCCGCCCCAATGACGGTCGCCACCACGTAGGGCGGGAACTGCCCGCCACGTGAAGAGCGAATGCAGAAGGCAAGAGGCAAGAGGCAAGGGGCGAGAGGCAGGAGGCAAGAGGGAAGAGGCCGGAGGAAGTGGCAGGGTGGCATGGCCAAGCGCAGCGCCGCCATGCCTTCCGGCGCGGCACACGTCACCGTCCGCAGCAGCATGCCGGCGCCCGCTTGAGGCGGGCTTGGGCATGCCACCCACTGCTGGCGATGCCACGCACCGCGCGCGATGCCACCCACGTCGGCACGCGCCCAGGGCGCGGCTCAGCCCGTCGTGGGCGCCGGCCGGACGGGGTTGAGGAAGGCCGGGTGCGACGGGCGCACCGTCGCCTTCGCCGCCGCGGGCTTACTCGCCGCCGCCGATTCGCCGCCCTCCAGGTGCTGGCGGTTCTGCCGCCGCCAGTGGTCGATGATCGCGTCGATGTCGGCGCTGCTCTCCGGGGCGGCCGCGCTCCACAGACGGAAGAAGTCCAGGTTCCCGCTGGCGGGCAGCCGCGCGGGGATGTTCACCAGCGTCCGCATGGGCATCAGCACGCTGTCGCCGATGACAAAGGCCTCGCCCGGCCGCAGAATCGGCAGCATGTCGATCAGGCTGGCGAAGTTGTCGCCCACCACCTTGCGTACGTAGTGCTGGTCCTCAGGGTTGTTCAGACGCATGACCACCAGGTTGTTGCACTGGGCCAGCACCGTCTCCGACAGTTCGGACGGCCGCTGCGAAATCACCATGGCGCTGACGCCGTACTTGCGGCCCTCCTTCGCCACGCGCTCGACCGCCCGGCGGGCGAAATCCCGCCCGTTGTCGATCCGCGGGATGTAGTTGTGCGCCTCCTCGAACATCAGCAGGATCGGGTGGCGCTGCGGCGCCGGCGTCCAGAAGTTCAGGTCGAACAACAGCCGCGTGAGCACGGCCACCGTCACGTCCACGATCTCGAACGGAATGCCCGACAGGTCGATGATGGTCAGGTTTGTCCGCGGCGTGCCCCGTCCCGTCATCAGTCGGATCAGGTCGTTCATCAGGCCGGACGCCTGCCCCGCGGTGTCCTCGGCCGTGATTTTCTCCTTGAAGAAGCGGGACCGCTGGCTGTGCTCCAGCGGGCGCAGCAGGAACTCATACCGCCGGTCGGAGTACTTCGTGTCGATCGCGTCGATGAGCCCCAGCAGCCTGCCGAAGTACAGCGGATGTTGCGTCTCCCCCTCCGGGTTGCCGCGGTTGAAGCTGCACCGCTGGGTGCGCATCAGCTTCTGCTGCTCCTGCGGCGGCAGCGACCGCAAGGCGAGCTGCGTGAACGCGAGGTGGTCCGAGTTGAGCACGTAGCGCGCCTCGTTGAGGTTCTCCGCGTAGTTCTTCAGCTTGTCCAGGGAGAAGTAAATCGGCGTGTCCAGCGTGAGGGTCTTGGTGAGGCCCAGCTCCCGCGCGGCGTCCTGCTTGAACTCCAGCAGGGCGGTGCGCAGGAACGAAATCTGCGTGCTGATGTGCAGCGGGTTCGACCGATCGACGAACAGCGCCTCCAGCTCCTCGTACTTCAGCAGCCAGTAGGGCAGCACCAGGTCCTCGGCCCCCACGTAGACGACGTTGGGATCGACCTTCCCCTGGGCGTCCGTGAACGCCGCCCGGTACTCGCCGTGCATGTCGAACATCACGATCGACGCGGCCCCCAGACTCGTCAGTTCATCCAGGATGCGCGTCGTCGTGCAGCTCTTGCCGGCACCGCTGTTGCCCAGCACCGCCACGTGCTTCGCCAGAAAGTCCGTGCCCATGACCTTGACGTCAAACTCCGGGTTGAGGGCGAACCGGCCGAGTGTGAAGCTCATCGGATGAGCGGAGCCGCTGAGCCGCTGATCGAAGCTGCCGAAGATGGCCGCGAAGTCCGCCCGCACCGCCTGGCAGACCTCGTCCCCGATGATCGGGTACTCGTTGACGCCGCGGACGAACCGGTCGCCCCGGATCTCCCCGATGAGCTGGGCCTGCAGCCGCAACTCCGACGTCGCGTCCTCACGGGGCGCGGGGTGCTCGTGACTGCTGACCACGAACGCCACGATGCGCCGCTCGGCACCGGGGATGGTCAGATACGAACCAAGCTGCCCGATGCGGTAGGTCTGGCCCTCGTGCTCGATCTGCCGGTCGGCCGACGTGACCTGCACCTCGACGCAACCGCTCTCGACGTTGATGATCCGGCCGATCGTCAGTGGGTTCATGTGGTTTAACCTGGCACGCCTGGTGGATCCATGTCGTGCGACTCGCATCGCGGCGCGGGCCTGCTTCCCTTGACGCCGAGTGTCAAGGGCACTCCGCGCGGTGCCGCCCCACGCCGGTATCGAGCCGCGTGGCTTGGGCCCGCGCGGTGCCGCGGTACACCCCCAACTGCATATCGACCCGCCCTCCGCTCCTCCCCACCCCAGGGCCGTCCACCGGCGACGGGGTCAAGTTACCGGTCAGTTGGGTAGCGCCGGGGTTACGCGCACCGGAGTGGAGGTTCCGGAACCGCGCCAGCCGGCCGGCCCCCCAGCCCCGCACGCCTGCCATCGTGACCCCGACGGCCGAGTGCGTCCGCTATCAGGGCGCCGCGCCGTAGCCCCCAGCCGCGCCGGTGTCCCGCGTAGGGCGCGGCAGCCGCGGGGTGCTAGGAGGCAACGGGCCGATGAGGTGCTGTGCCAACAGGCCCGTGGCCTGTCCGCCAGGCAAGTCGCCCGCACACTGCACCCTGGTCCGAACACGGTGGACGACTGAACGATGAACCGCATGAGGAAACCGGAGATCCGCCAGCGGGCGGAGTTGACGCGTTTCGCGCTGCAGAGCGGGCTGGCCTGGTTGGGGTATGGGCGGGCCGCCATGTCCTCGTCGCGCCGACGCGAGTGGCTCGGGGAGATGTCCCGCCTGGGCCCTATACAGGGGCGGATCGGGGCCTCCGGTCCCGGAGGTGACGACCAGCGCAAGGGCCGTGCCGCCGGTGTGTGGCTTGGCGTGAACCAGACGGGCTGGGGCGGCGGCCGTGTCGGCCCCCATCTTGTGATACAGCCTGTCCCAGTATTCAACTGGTTGTGCGTGGCCAAGCCGACCGCCTTGCGGCGGAGACCAGGCGAGGTTAGTCGAGGCAGGTTTGGCGACTGCGTTCGTCTTTGCTGTCACGCATGTCAGTGGAGCGGGAATTTATATCCGCTGTTGGGCAATTCTGGTTGAGGAACGTGTTGGCGTGGTCGACTTGGCGTCAGCGGTCTGATGAACATTCTAGACCGTTGGTAAGCAATATGGGTTGTTTTTTTGGTGCATATGACTTGTGCATTGTACGGTGTGCCTGGTAGAATGGATCGCGCTGGTGTTCCGGGGGGCAACGAGAGTGGCCGCCGGCGGTGGACTTGGTGGTCCGGATAGATGGCGGCAAGTTGGGTTGATGCTCTCCGGGATGTGCGTTCGGTAAATCTCGGCCAAGACAATTTGATTTACCTGGATTGGCCGATATAGAATCGACAGAGCGTGGGCGGTTGGCGATCTGCATACGCCCACCTGAATATCAAGCTTCCACTCGCTGCGGCACCCTTTGACCGCGCCAATACTTTCCGGGGTGCCGCACGCCCTTTATAGAGATCACGTGTGGTCGGGCCGCGATCGGGCGGCGCGCGCATTCGGGGGCCGGTGGGTTGGAGAGGAACTCACAGGTTCGCGTTTGGGTTCTGGGCGGTGGCGGTGTGGGGCATGGTCGTGCCGCGGTCGCCAGGGGACCCGCGCTAAACGGAAAGCGCGGGCAGCCGGGGAGGCGCTGCCCGCGCTTTTCTGCGGAACCGGCAGAAGGTGGGTCCTGCCCACCTGCGTTTCTGCATTCGCTATTTGCTCCTCGCCATTCCCCTGGCGGGCACAGCCCGCCCTGCGCCTCCCCGTTACCCTCCGGCCTCGTCATGCCTTGCCGCCGGCAATAAGAAAAGTAGGGTGGGCGATGCCCACCCTACGGTTCCGCGTTCGCTATTCGCTCTTCGCCATTCGCTATTCCTCGTCTACGGCAGCGCCGGGAGCTGTTTCCCAAAGTACGCAACCGGGTACGGCGACGCGCCGTTGAGCAGGTTGATGAGCGTCAGCATGTCGGCCACCGTCACCGTGCCCGACCGGTTGATGTCGGACTGGTGCAGAACCGGCGTGCCCCCGCCAAACACCGCGTTGATCTGGTTGATCACCTGTACAATATCCTGAGCATTCGAGGTCCGGCTGCCGTCGGCGTCGGCCGGCAGGTAGCCGAGGCGGATGCGGTCCGTCGGGTCCCCACCCAGCAGGGTGATGACCGTCCATGCCCTCGGGTCAATCGGGCGATCCAAGGCCAGCAGCGCCGTGTTGCTGGAGATGGGCAGCACGGCCGCCACGAGCGGGGCCACCCCATCACAGGCACCGCTGACACACACTTCGGTCACCAGGAAATCGGTGGGCGCTAAGCCGTCGAAGTCAGCGTCGAAGGTCACGTGCAGGCTGGCCCAGCCCTGATCCTCCAGCGTACTCGGGTCGATGGGCACCCGGGCGTCGATCCAGCCGTCGGCAGGATTGCTGCTGACGATGTGGATCTCGTCACAACTGCCTTCGCTGAAGATCAACGTGCCACCGCTGACGTTGCCGAGGTTGACGCTGAACGACGGCACGGGGTCGAAACCCGCCTCAAAGTAGGCGCCCTCGTCGATGGAGGTGCCCGCGGGGCCGACCACGTTGAGCTCGGCCGTCCCGCCCTGGTAGGT
>Ga0209096_1000213_pt1 | contig 83060 bp, 89 predicted proteins | sample AD_UKC034_MetaG_FD_184407 | JGI IMG/M metagenome (GOLD analysis project Ga0209096, IMG submission 184407) | Active sludge microbial communities of municipal wastewater-treating anaerobic digesters from USA - AD_UKC034_MetaG (SPAdes) (version 2) | ecosystem: Engineered > Bioreactor > Anaerobic >... | reverse complement strand
GGATACGGAAAGCTACCTCCAAGAGTACTACAGAAGAGAAAGCTCTGAAGCAGCTTTTTCAGCCGATAAGAGGCGCTTTGGCTGGAAGATAGAGCAGAGGCGTACTGCAAGAATATATTCTGCTGTCGCATGCATTGCGCTCTGGCACAATCTTTTGAATCTAAATGCAGGTTAATATGTCCCACAGCCTAAAATTATCATGTAATCATTAGATAATGACTAAATGGCTGTGAACCTTAAATTATTCTGATTCATTATCATCAATTATTATATTTTAATGTGATTAAAGACTACTAAAGAACCATGATATATTCGTTATAAATATATCGATATAGATTAAAATTATCGCAAAAAAATATCATCTATCTAGCAAAGAGAATAACAGGGATAAAACTAGATAATGCAATTAAAATCATTGTGCCAAGAATTAGCTTACTAATCTCTGCACCTTGTTTTTTAGATTTTATTTTAGATAACAAAATACAAGACAAAAATAAGGAATAAGTTGGAAGCAACAAATATAAGTAATTAAATTGCATTAAGGTGAAAAAATAATATAAATAAATTCCGAAAATTCCTACAATCAAAGAACAGACAAGAGATAAGAGTATAGTGCTATTGGGGCCAACTTTAACTGCGATGCTTTTCTTAGAAAAGAATCTATCCGATTCTAAATCTGGTATTCCTCCAAGAGAGACGCCTGCCAAAGAAGAAAAGAAAATTGGCATAGCTATAATCCAAATTGTATTAATATCAAGAATACCTTTCTGAAAAACATATCCACAAATAATAACATAAAAACCATGGATAAATGCAACGTCGATTTCACCTAATCCCCTATAAGAAAATTTTAAGGGCGGAGTAGTATAAGAGATTCCAAATATCAAACCTACGAACAATAGTAATATTACTTGATTTGAAAAAAAGGTAATTTTAGATAAATACAAGGAAAGAACAAAAAATAACATAAAAACAAATATGAAAGATATCTTTATCTCTCTAAGAGAAATCTTATTCTCAACTAGCATCCTTGAGCCACCGGTGAATCTTCCCACATTTTTATTCAATTTATCGGCTTCAAAATCGTAGTATTCATTTGTTAGAACAGTGGCTAATTCAATTAAGAATAAAATAAAGTAGCCCACAAGATAATTCTTAAGGAAAAAGAAATCATTGAAGTTATAGGAGATTAAAGCTCCTAAAGAATAGACCACAAAAGGCATAGAATAAAATTCTAATCTCATTAATTTAATCCAAGAAGTTATTTTGTCCTTATTTATCATCCAATCTGTTAAGACCAAGTTAATTCATCTTTTATCATTTATTATAGTATACTTCCAATTATCATAGAAATTGAATATAAAGCCATAGAAAGGTGATAGAATGGAAGTACTTTAAGTCCAGTCTTTTGGCTCTGATCTTTTATTAAAAGATAAGTTGCAATGAACAACAAAATAAAAGGAATTAAGAACCCATAAAAAGTGGTCTTAGAAAGAGTTGAAAGAAACAAAACAGCTGTAACAAAATGAATCAAGTTAAATGCTATGATCCACTTCACAGTTCCTTTAATGCCATAAAGAACTGTTATTGTATTCATTTTTCTGACTATATCGTTTTTTACATCAATCAAATCATTTAATCCAAGATGGGATAGGGCAAGTGGGTAAAAGAAAAGGAAAAACAATAATGCAGTTTTGTCAGGAGCGCCGACACAAAGATATCCGGCAACAGGAAATATTGCAAAGTCTGTTCTTCCTAGAACTTGTGCAAAAGGAAATTTTTGATTTCTTTTTTTTACCTGATAAAAATACTCCATAAAGTAACAGTAGAGGTAAATTAACAAGACATAAAGGGAATTTGGATAAGGAAGTGTCAGAATCAAAGAGACAGTTATAATGAAAAATAAGAGAAACAATCTAAATGCGTTCTTTGATGTTATATCTCCAAAAGGGAGGGGCCGAGATTTATAGGGTCGCCAATAGTAAGTTAACTTGTCATATTCCACATCGTTTTTGTCAATATCTCTATCAACATAATCATTTAATATCATTCCACCTTCAAATCCAAAAAGCCCTATCAAAATAGCTTTAATGACTAGCATCCAAGAAAATCCGCCATAGTTCTGGAATCCCAAAAATAAGCCAGAGCAGAATATCAAAGGCCAAGCAAACATGAAATGAGCCCTTGTAAGATCAATATATGCTTTCAAAGTTTGATTCATGCTACCCCTTTTGAAAGTCTAGGCTGAAACAGTTTAAATTATTAATTGAAAAATATTGGCAAGTTTTGCATAATACCTATAGATCATTAATATTTAATTTCGGCATCAAGTATTTTCTTAATTCATCTACTACAAATATCAATAATGCAAACGGTATAATCAAGAGAATTAATTCTGGTTCTATCGATGCAGTTCCAAGAAAAGTCTTTAAGATAGGGAGATTTGTAAAAGCAAGAATTAAAATTATCTCACTCGCTATGCCCAAAAATACGTATTTGTTTTTGAATAAGCCTATCTTAAATACAGAATTTCTTAGGCTTCTGCAACCCATAACATTTACTATTTGACAGACAATTATGGCGATGAGGCACATTGTTGTAGCTTTAAGATAAAGTGGGTCTGTGAATGCTAACTGTGTTCCCCATATCCAACCCCCTTGTTTTAACACCCACCAAAATCCATACAATCCTGCAGCAGCTTCGATTGGCCCTATAAGCCCATATGATTTTAGTATTAGGGGCACAGTTAGAAGCCTGTCTTTTCTAGAACGTGGCGGCCTTTCCATTACATCTATTTCAGCAGGCTCTGTTCCAAGAGCAATTGCTGGAAGCATATCAGTGCCTAAATCTATAGCCAATATTTGAACAACAGTCAATGGAAGAGGCACTCTAAACAGTACATATACTATGAATGGGACTATCTCAGGCACATTACTAACTAAGATGTAAGAAATAAACTTTCGGATGTTATCATAGACGGCCCTTCCTTCAAGAACTGCTTCCACTATGCTCTTAAAATTATCATCTATTAGTATTACGTCTGCAGCTTCTTTTGCCACATCAGTACCACTCCCCATTGATATACCTATATCTGCCTCTTTTAAGGCAGGTGCGTCGTTTACTCCATCGCCTGTGACTGCCACAACTTCCCCCATCTGTTTTAGTGCCATGACTATCTCAAGTTTATTCTTTGGGGAAGCTCTTGCAAAAATAATTTCTGGATTACTCAATAAATTTTTCAATTCTTCTATTTTCATTTTTGTGACATCACTCCCTTCTATTACAGAAGGAGTGTCACTTTCAATTATACCTACCTCTCGCCCGATAGCTTCAGCTGTAAGTTTGTTGTCCCCTGTAATCATTATTATTTTAATTCCAGCGCCCTTGCATTTTTTAACTGCCTCCTTGACGCCAAGCCTTGGGGGATCTATCATCCCAACCAATCCTAAAAATACTAAATCTTTCTCTACTTCTTCAGCCACATATTTTTCTTTTTTAGTTATAGGCCTATATGCAAGAGCTAAAGTTCTCAAAGCTTTCTTTTGAAAACTTTCAGCTTTTTCTTGAAGATTCTGTTTATCTTTCGGAGTTAATTCGATTTCTTTCCCATTCATCAATATCTTATTTGACAGAGAAATGATAGACTCGGGAGAACCTTTAACATAAGCAGTAACTATCTCTCCTTTGTATATTGTACTCATCATTTTTCTGTCTGACGTAAATGGAATCTCAAAAATTCTTTCTTCTAAGTTGCATGTTTTATCGGTGTCTATGATTTTTTTAGCTAAAACTAAAAGTGCCCCTTCTGTCGGGTCTCCAATTATTGAGTACTTGCCCTCTTCCAAAATTAATTTTGAATCATTGCAAAAGAATGAAGTTCTTAGAAATGGGATTATTGGCTCAATTTCTTTTTCTGCTATATCATTCCCATCAATCTGAAGTTTTCCTTCAGGTGAGTACCCAACCCCAGAAACATCAATTTCTTTATCGTTGACAAATATTTTTTTGACTGTCATTTCATTTTGTGTAAGGGTCCCAGTTTTATCTGTGCAAATCACTGTAGTAGATCCCAGAGTTTCAACAGAATTTAGATTCTTTATCAGGGCATTTTTCTTTGCCATTTTTTGAGCGGCTATAGATAAAGTCAAAGTAACTGCAGGTAGTAGCCCTTCTGGAACGTTGGCAACAATTATTCCTATCCCGAAGATAAAATTTGCAGTGAAGGTATTACCTAGATACCACCCTATTAAAAAGAAGGTTATTCCCAAGAAGATTGCAATAATTGATATGTACTTTATAAAATAAGATATTTCTTTTTGTAGGGGAGTTGGATCCTCTTTTATTTCTTGGGTAAGTCCTGCTATCTTCCCAAATTCCGTCCCCATTCCTACAGCAAAAACTATGGCTTTCCCTGAACCAGAGACTACAGTAGTTCCAGAAAAAACAATATTATGAGATTCAAGAATATTTCCCTTAAATGGACCAATATCTCTCTTTAGAGATATCGACTCGCCAGTTAAAGGTGAATTATTGACCTTCAATTCATACTGTTCAATTAATCTTGCATCTGCCGGTACTTTATCCCCCTCAGATAATATAATTATGTCCCCAACTACAACTTGATTTGAAGGGATTTCCTGTTCTTTATTGTCTCTTAATACCACTGCTAAAGGTGCCAACAACATTTTTAGAGCCTCGGCAGCTCTTTCAGCTTTGTACTCTTGGTAGAAAGTAAAAAAGGCGTTGATAAAAATTACGGCAACTAATGCAATTCCAAGATTAATATTACCTTCTCCTGGGGCCAAATATTCTCCTAAAAACGAAAGACCGCTTGCAACCCATAGTAAAATAGCAAAGAAATTCAAAAATTGTTTTAGAAGTTTAACATAGAGAGGGGTGACCCTTTTTTCCTGGATTTCATTTGGGCCAAACGATGAAAATCTTCTTTCAATTTCTTCCTTTGAAAGACCTTCTTTGGTAGATTGAAGATTACGGATTGCTTCTTCTACTGAAAGCTCATGTATATCTTTAATAGACTCCATCTATGCACTACTCCCTTGACCTCCAAAATAATAAGTTAGATGGGGTCCTTCTAAGTATATCTTCAACTTCATTTCCAATAAGAAACTCTTTGAGAGTGTTCTGAGGTTTGGCTTTTACAAAAAGGAGGTCATAGTTTGAAGCCATTGTTTCATCAAGTATTCCATCAGTTGCATGTTCACATTCTCTAATTCTAAGGTCAGTATCAATCCCCTTTTCTTTAAGTTGATTAATAAATGGGGAATAATAATTTTTTGTTTCTAAGAAAGTTTTTTGCATCTCTTCTTTCCCAAATCTTCCTTTGGGATTTTTAATGCAACGTAATACAGATACACTTAGATTTAAGGATTTTGAAAGTATTTCTATTAAAAATAATCTTTCTTTGATATTATAGTCTTTATCAGAAATTGGAACTAATAATTTTTTATGTTGTTTTAAGGGCCGGGCCTTAACTATCCTAATTCCCATGACTGAAGATAAAGCGTATTTCATTAATCTCTGGGAGAAGCTACCAATGAAGAATAAGCCATTTTCCTGCCTTTTTAATGGGGTAATGATTAAATCGAGATCTTTGTCTCTAATAATTTTATTTAAACCGTAGAGTATGTCATCCTTAATCTCTAATATTTCAGCGTCTATCCCTTCTTCCTTCGCCATTTTTTTAATAAAGTCGATATTTTCTAAAACTCCTTTATTGTTTGTATAAGGTACTAAGAAGAAAGATGCTTTGGAAGATTTTGAAATTAAAGTTGCATACATTGAAACTATTCTAACTTCTATACCCGCATCAACAATTAAAAAGATGCGTTTAAACATTAATATTAATTAGGAAAAGTTACTTTAAATATATTTCTTAGTTCTTGGAATACATCATGTACGAAAATACTAAAATAATAGCAACTATAATTCCGCCGATAAAAATACTTGAATTAAAAAAAAGCGAGTATACCGGATCTGAAGAAGTTGTTGAAGGTAGCCTGATTGAACCGACAAATGATGTGAAAAGAATGTATCCAATTACTAGTAAAGGAAGAAACCTGCCCCATCCAGTACTTTTTGGGCGTCTTTTAGGAATCTGATCAAAATTATCCATGTTATTTAATTTGTCTACAACTTTATAAATGTTATAGGTCTTGAAAAATTAATTTCCCACACATTTTAGTTTTATAGTGAAAATAGTACCTTTTGGTTTATTGTCTTCTAATTTAATAGTGCCACCGTATCTTTCGATTGTCTTTTTAACGATATAAAGGCCTAGTCCACTACCCTTGCTGTCTCCAAAGCTTAAACCTTCCTCAAATACATTATCTTTTATGTCGTCTGGGATACCTTTCCCATAATCTGTTATTTGTATTTCACATGTTTTGCTTTTTGAAGTGGTTATATCTACATCTATCCTATCTGTTTTACCATGAATTATGGCATTTCTCATAATATTCTCAAACACAGAAAATAGTGCCTGATCGGCTAATGCAGTCGCATCACCAGTTATATTAATTGAGGGGATGTGTAAATTAGTAGATACGTCTTCAGCTATTTTTCTTACATTTATTGGAATTAATTCTCCTTTATTAAGCACAAAAGATTCAAGTTCCCTGATTCTTTCAATCAGCTCAATACTACCATCAACTGAACGATCTAACTTACCAAGTAAGGCTTTATCTTTTTTTTCTTCATAAAGCCACAAGGAGGATTTCATGACAGCCAATTTATTTAGAAGATCATGCCTAAGTATTTTGTTGATTACCTGTAATGTCTCGTTTAGCTCTTCAATTTGTTTATTTGATTTTATTAATTTGTCTTCCATTTTTTTACGATTAGTAATATCATGTAGTGCAATAAGATATCCAATTAAGAAATTATTAGAATCATAAATATCTGAAATGTCCATCTCATAAGTTTTTGTTCCTTTGAATAGATTAGTTTTATTGGGGTGACTTTTAGATTGTAAATTCTGGTATTCTCTATTGAGTTCAGGCCATTTGTCTGAAATTTGGTCAAATTTTTTACCACAAATACTACTACTAGTTATACCAAGAGTTTTTTCCATAGAAGGATTAATTTCAACAATTTGATTTAGTCTCCCCAAAACTATATACGAATCGTTCATATTTTTAAAAACGTTTAGATATGCAGTCGGTACTATATCCAACAGCTGATATTTTGTTATTCCAATTAGTAAGACTGCGCCCATTAAAGAAAAAGAGACTGAAGTAAAATCTAGTGGAGAAGTAATTATTTGAGTTAAATGCACTAAATTTGCTATCCAAGTTATTAATATAGCAATTATAAATGTTATTTTTTGTTTTCTATTAATAGAGTTAGATAGATTAAATGATTGAAACAATAAAAAAATACCCAATATTATTAAAGAATAAAAATATATTATAAATAACCAAAATAATGGTCCATATGTCTTACTAAAAGCAAGTACGCCAGAGATTTCTATAAGAAAGATACTGCTTCTGAATAAGTGATGGTACTGATTTGTCCAGACAATTATTAGAGTAGCTAAGGAAAAAAAAGACATTAAAATGATTAAACTTTTACTAATATACTTAGATTTTCCAGAGTATTCAAAGACAAATAATATCCAAGAAATAGGGAATACTACAATAGCTAAATATGAGATATTGTCCCAAAATAATTTGTTTTCGAGAGAAGTACTACCTAGATTCAATAAATCTGCCAATGCCCAGATAAATGCAGCCAAGATACAAATAGATAAGTAACGACTTCCGGGAGATTGTTCCCTTTTAAAGAGGAGATATATTACTATAGCTGACACTATACAACTTAGAACTAAGGGTATCTGATAAATTGTAAATTGCATAGTAAATTCCTGCCTAGTTTAGCTATGAAATCGCTAGGATATAATAAGGTAATGCTATAATTTTTTAAATCTTTAGTATATCAATTTTTGATAAAATTTAGGGAACTAAGCACTAGGACATTTCAATTTAATGGTAAAAATAGTACCTTTTGGTTTATTGTCCTCAACTATAATTGAACCACCATAACGTTCAACTGTTTTTTTGACAATGTAAAGTCCAAGTCCAGTACCTCTGCTATCCCCAAAACTAATACCTTCTTCAAAAATATTGTCTTTAATATTGTCAGGTATACCTTCTCCATAATCGGTGATTTTAATTTGACATGCTTTGTCCTTAGAAAGAATATCGACATCTATCCTATCTGTTTTACCATGAATTACGGCATTTCTCATAATATTTTCAAACACAGAGAATAGTGCCTGATCTGCTAATGCATTTCCATCCCCATTAATTTTTATTGGAATTTGAATATTCTTTGACACTTCACTAACTATTTTTCTAATATTTACTGAAGATAAGTCTCCTTGATCTATTACAAAAGACTCGAGTTCCCTAATTCTTTCAATTAAATCAATACCACTATCAACTGAACGGCTTAATTTATCAAGTAACGATTTATCTTTTTTATCTTCATAAAGCCAAAGAGAAGTTTTCATTACGGCTAATTTATTTAGAAGATCGTGCCTGAGGATTTTATTGATTACTTGTAGAGTTTCATTTAAATCTTCAATTTGCTTATTTGACTCCTTAAGTTTTATTTCCATTTTTTTACGTTTTGTTATATCATGGAGAACTATTAGTTGGCCCACAAAAAGCCCTTTTTTGTCATATATTTTCTTAAAGACAACGTCATAATACTTATCATTATGAGGTATGATGGCATGGTAGTAATCATCAGAAATATGATTTTTAAAAACATCATTCATTTCTTTCCATTTAATAACTAGTTCTGAGAAGTTCTTACAGCGGACATTTGATATTTTTACATTGAAAATAGATTCAGCAGAAGGATTAAGATCAACAATTTGATTAACCCCTCCAAGAACTATAACACTATCGGGAATTTCATTAAAAACTGCCATATATGCTGTAGGAACTATGTCTAGGAGTTGTTCTCTTGTGACCCCCCAAAATAAGACTAATCCAGTAAAGAGGAATGAAACAGAAGTCATATCAATAGGGAATGTTATTATTCGAAAAACATACACAAAGTTAGAAACCCATGGTAAGAAAATACCCATGAAGAATATTAATCCCTGTTTTCTGTAAATATTATGGGTAATACCGAGGGCATAAAAAATTAGTATAGTACTCACTAATACTAAACAATGATTATAAAGAAATTGTACCCAAAACCAAATTCCATATTTTTTCCCAAATGCCAAAACTCCGGAGATATTTTCAAGGTAAATTGATTGTCTTATTAAGTGATGATAATCATTAGTCCAGATTAGTGCTATTGTAATAATAGGAATAAGAAATAATAAATAAGTAAAACGATTGATGTATTCTCCTCTACCAATATATTCTAATACAAATAGTAGTATGAAAACACCAGAAGTTACAACTCCAAAATATGATATGTTTCCCCAAAAAAGTTTATCGGCTAAATTAGTGCTCAATAGATTAAAAAAATCTGCAAATGACCAAATAAAAACTGAACTAAGAAATAAAACTAAATATTTACTTCCAAGGGTTCTTTCTCTTTTCAAGATTATGAAAATTAATACTGCTGATACTATTGAACTTAACAATAACGGTATCTGATACATTGTATATTGCATAATTTATGCCTCAAGACATAGCAAAATAATGCGGTACAAGTTGTTGAATACTAAAATATTTTTTAAAGCTTTAGTATTATAATGAGATTTTCGCAAAAATAATTAAGAAAAATACAGTGTTTTATTTATATTTCAAGTTTAAAATCAAATCAACTAGAAAACCGATTATAATAAGAAATAATCCAAGAATTATTACCCCGGGGGTAAGATTCGTAATCATAAATAATGAGGTAATTATTCCAAGAAACGGAATAACTGGGAATTTTCCAACGCTAAATGGGGCTTTGAATCCTGAATTTGTTGGTTTTTTATACCTAAAATAAATGACAGAAGCATTTATTACAATGAAAACGGCAAAAATTGTGAAATTTGTTAAATTAGCAATTGTTTTTAGGTCTCCAACAAACAGAAAAAGCATTGCTACAAAAACAATAAAAGTAATAGCAATCCAAGGGGTGCGAAATCTATTTCCCACTAAGGCAAATACTTTTGGGATAGCTTGTTGTTGTGCAACTCCATATACCAGTCTTGAACCAGTTAGTAGCATCATGAGGGCTGTATTGAACGTGGAAAATAATGCTATGAATGAAAGTATAATAAAGCTTTGTTCTCCAAAAACTTTTTCGGCAACCAATGCTAAAGGTGCTTGAGCCATTGATAGTTCATCCCATGAAACAACGCTAACAGCAGATATGCCAACAAGTATGTAGATAATTGTAGTAATAATCATGGAATACATAATCGCTTTTGGGATATTTTTCTCCGGATTTTTTGTTTCCTCTGCTAAACGAGTTATTCCTTCAAAACCAATATATCCGAAGAAAATTAAAGCCCCAGCCTCAATAATTCCCTTAAAACCGTGTGCGGCCTCAAAATAGTTAATAGATCCAATATAAGGTATTCCAATCAGTATAACTATTAATAACCCAATTATTTCAATTGCAGTAAAAAAAATAGTGATTTTTGATGTTTGCCGTACTCCAATAACAAGGATTAATCCTATTATAAATAATAAAACAATTGCTACATGAAATACGGGAGTATTAAATAGCGCAGAAAAATACTGTGCGAATCCCATTGCTACTGTCGCACCGCCAATAATGCTCCCGGCAAGAAGAAGCCATGCAACAATCCATGCCATTATATCTCCAAAAGAGTTTTCAACATAAACATATTCAGCACCTGCTTTAGGAAATCTAGAGGAAAGTTCTGCATAGCTAAAAGCAGTTAGCATTGCAACAGAAGCGGAAATAATAAAAGAAAGCCATATAAAATTTCCACTTAATCCAACTGCTTCACCAATTATAACATAGATGCCTGCGCCCAATATTATTCCAACACTCATAAGTGTCAGTTGCCAAAGGGATAAAGAACGTTCTAATTCTGCCATACTATTGCCTCTTATCCTTTCTCCAGTTATTTTGATACAACGATAATGAGCTATAATCTAGATAGGATTTTAATCCTAAATTGAGAGAAAAAGGATTAAAATCTATCAATCACTTCTCTGATTTTATTTTATGATTTTGAATATATTTAAAATTTTGCATAATTATGTGATACTATAATTTCATTAAATAAAACCTTAATTATATTTTTTATTTTATTGTTAATTTTGTCAAATGCTCATATTCCATAAAAATTAATGGATAGGGCATTATTTTGTAAAAATAGTGCTCCGGCTGGGATTTGAACCCAGGTCTCAAGCTCGAGAAGCTCGAATGATTGGCCGGTCTACACCACCGGAGCTTTTATCAATTCATTAGCCTTATACTTAAAAAATTTACGGTTTATTGTTCAAAGATAGTTTTATAAGTTTCTTAAAAATAAACAATTTCACCGGTGGCTAGATGATTACATTGGAATATATGATTTATGCAACGTGTTTTTGCCTTATTTTTGGGGGTCTTTCTTTTAAATTTAGGGCGGTTGATCTTTCTGGTTTTATTGCCGGTGTTTTTGTTGGAATTCCAATTATTATTTTTGGCGGATTTAGATTTTTTTTCATTTTAGCATTCTTTTTTATAACTGCGTCCATGGCTACAAAATTCAAATATGAAGAAAAAAGTAGGAAGGGTGTTGCCGAGAAAAACAAAGGTGCAAGAAGCTACATTAATGTATTAGGAAATGGTATTGTAGCCTCTTTTTTTGCAGTTTTGTACTATGTTGGCCCCATCTATTTTAATTTAGAGAGTAATATATTCTTACTTGGTTTTCTTGGAGCCCTGGCAACTGCAGCGGCAGATACTGCTGGAGGGGAAATAGGAAGATTATCTAATTACAAACCACGATTGATAACTAATCTAAAAGTTGTAGAAACTGGTTCTGATGGAGGGGTAACTCTTTTAGGAGAAATAGCCGAACTTATTGTTGCTTTTCTAATAGGCGTGATGGCATATTTTGCAGGACTTGGGGATGCACGCATTATATTAATCACAGGTGCCGCAGGATTCATAGGGGCAAACATTGATAGTATAGTAGGTGCAACACTTGAGACGTGGTATGGCTTTTTTGGAAACAATCATACCAATATTATGGCCACCATTGCGGGGGGAATTTTAGGTTCTGTTCTACACTTTTTTTAAGATTTAGATATTTTTGCCATGAACAATCCATTGGTATTATGAACATGGGGGAGTGATCTTTTACATAATAGTATCTCATCGGATAATTTCCTACCAAATATTTCTGTAAATCCTTTCTCAAGAGGGATGCCATTAATATCGGTATCAATCTTCAATAGTTTTATATCAAAATTATCTAAAGCCCATTGTACTACAAATTCATTCTCTTCTGGCTCTAGGCTACATGTTGTATAAAGAAGAGTACCGCCACTTTTTAAACTTTGAATGGCCGATTTTAGAAGTTTTTTCTGAATTTCACTTAAGAAAATTACATCGTGTGTACTCTTTAAAGATTTCCTCAAACTATCCTTTCTCATTATGCCACTACCCGTGCATGGGGCGTCAAGAAGAATCTTATCAGGACTACTCTTTATTTTTGTTATCTCTTCTCCGTTCAAATTAAAGACTGCAATGTTCAAACATCCTAATCTAGTGATATTATTCTTAAGTGCAGAAAGCCTTCTTCTATTTATGTCAAAAGCGTATATCACGCCCTGATTTTCCATCATTGCAGATAAATGAGTTGTCTTCCCCCCAGGGGCGGCACACATGTCTATGACAAAGTCATTTTTATCAGGTGAAAGGATAGGGGAAACAATCATTTCAGCGACACCTTGAATGTAAAAGTAACCGAGAAGATTTTCTTGAGTAGATGAAATTGAGAACTTTGATTCTTCAATAATAAAACCAAAATCACTAATATTTTTTAATACAAATCCATTTTCCGTTAGCCTTTCAGTTAGTTCTTCCCTCGATATCTTAATAGTATTAATCCTAATTGAATCTTTGTTCTCTGTTTCATTGGCAGCTATGAACTCAGGTAGCTTCTCCCCAAACATTTCATTGTATCGTTTGAGATTATCAAAGCTATACCCATACTCCCTTGCTATGTCGCTTAACTTCATCAAATCAACAAACATATAAAATAGAGTTGTATTAAAATAACTTATGCTTGAACTCGAGATGAAGGCTAAGATAGACAAGTATACAAGAGGGAGAATTGATCAAATCTTGAGAAAAGCAGAGTTTATTGAAGAAAAAGTCGAAGAAGATACATATTATTCTTCACCCATAAGAGATTTCAAAGAAACAGACGAGGCTTTGCGGATAAGATATTCAGGTGAAAAGGCTATTTTAACATATAAAGGACCAAAACTTGATAAGATATCTAAATCAAGAGAAGAATTTGAGGCGCTTGTTTCCGGAGATATAGAAGAAATCCTTCAAAAACTTGGGTATAAAAAGATATTAAATGTAAGAAAAAAAAGAAAAGTATACCTCTATAAAGATTATACTGTGTCAATTGATGATGTTGAAGATCTTGGCGAGTATATTGAAATAGAACTAAAATCAGAGAATCTTCAAGACATTAAAAGAATAGAAAATCTGTTTGAGGTCCTTTTTCTAGAAAGTGAAAGAAGGTCCTATCTTGAACTATTGCTTTTGAAAAAAAAATAAATTAATATATTTTAAATCCTTCTTTAGAAAGGACCTTATTTGCAAGTTCAATGTTGTCCACTTTTAGTACCAGTATCTTTTCATTGTTAATAAATCCAAAGCCGAGTGCGTCTTCAATGTTGACATTATTTACTCCAAGAATTTTTGCAATTTCAGAGATTGTTGTATTATTTACGTTAACACCGACTACTTCTTGTATATTTGCAATCATTTCATGCTTTGATAGTATTGAAGCGCCTTTCTTTACATCGTCTATTATGAGTCTTACTATGCCAAAGTCACCTGCGTCCGCAATTGCAAGCCCCGATATAGAGAGCCCTTCTTTAGATAGTTCATCGATTATCTTCGAAAGTCTTTTTGGTTTGTTTTCAATGAATACTGATAGTATCTTCAAGCGTTTCACCTTTTCTTTGTCTGGATAAATGGTCCAGTTAAAGTTTCTTTCAAAACTTTTTCGGGTGGATTTTTAGTAACAAGGCTTACAACGACCATTGTTATTACAGCTAAAACGAAGCTGTACATACTAAAGTGCATTGGTAACTTCATTATAAACTGGTGGACAAATCCAAAGGCTATAGATGTTGAAAATCCAACTGCCATTGACGCAATTGCACCCTCTCTTGTGGCTCTCTTCCAGTATAGTCCTGCAAGTAAAGGCATTACAAATGTGGAAAGCATTATACCTATTCCCATCCAGATTAATAGCGCTAGAAGTTGAGGTGGTGTTATGGCCATGTAAAGTGTAAAGACAGCTGCAATTACTACCACTGCCCTGCTCAGATTCATAATCGTTTTATCCTTTGCCTTTGGATTTATCAAGTTCTTGTAGATATCCCAGCTTACTGAACTTCCTATTGTAAGCATTAGTCTGTCTGTGGTGGACATTACCGCCGATAGAACTATTACTGCAAATAGTGGCCATATAAATGTCGGCAAAGACTGATTAACTGCAGCAACAAACGAGTAGTCAGCATACGGAACCGTCATTACTCCGTCAACCACCATTACCCTAGCACCAAATCCAACGATCTTTATTAAGTACATAATTACGACGTATATTCCAAATGCTGCAAAAGGTGCGAATTTAAAGTATTTGTCCTTTTTAACTGCAAGAACGTTGTTAATAATATGTGGCGCTGATCCAAGACCTATCGCAAGCAGGAAGAAGAAAGACACCAAATATAATGGAGTCATGAATGCGTATCCTGCATATGGGGGGTGTGCTTGTGGGTAAGCAAGATTTACCATGTTTGGATCTATTGAAGCTAATACTGTGTTAATATGTGTAAATCCGCCAGCTGCGTTTATCACAAATGGAGATACTATTAATACTCCTGCTATGATGAATACCCCCTGTATTAGATTTACCCATGCAACTGCATATAATCCACCTAATACTACGTACAATAGAACTATTATACCTGCTATTAGAAGGGCTTCAGTATGGGTTATTCCAAAAAGCCATACAAGCACTATACTTATCGCTGTGTATTGACCAACAAGATAAATACCGCTTGTAACAACTACGGCAAGTCCTGAAAGTGCCCTCATAAGCCTTGGGCTGTAAAATCTGTTGGCAAAGTAGTCTTGAACTGTCATATATCCCATTTTTTCTGAAATTTTGTGCAGTTTTGTACCGTAGAACAGTATGCATATTGCTGTTGTCAAGGGAACAAATATCTGCTCCCAAATACTGGGCCAGCCTGCAGTATATCCGAGTCCTGCTACGCCCAATATACTCATACCACTTGTTGCAGAGGAGATTATAAGTATAACAAAGAACCAAAATCCAAGACTTCTTCCTGCAACTATGTAATCTTCACTATTCTTAACTTTTTTAGATGCCCATGCACCTATGGCGAGTATTACCAAAAAGTAGAGTACAACTAGAGATGTCGTCAATATTGATGCCATTATTTTTCCTCCTCTGGTTTGTATTTAAATCCCCAAAACAAAAGTAAAAGGGCTATTACTACTGGAACTATTAGAACAACATAAAATGTTGTTTCTGGTAGACCAAATATCATTTAATTCCTCCTATCTTTCTAAATTTCTTTTATCGATGACTCGTTGAGCTTTACCTTGGGACCTTGGTATAGTCCCTTCTTCAACAAGCTTAACGTTTGCTTTTACTAAAAGAACGCTCTTTAGATCCTCTTCGACTTTGTCTTTAAGCTGAATCAGATCTTTCAGATTTCCTGTGAAAAGATCCTTTGTTACCTCTATCTCAATTGTCAAATGATCTAGGGGTCCTTTTCTTTCAACAATTATGGCGTAATGGCCTTTAAAGGCCGAATTTTTTAGAATTACCTCCTCAATCTGACTTGGGAAAACGTTAACACCTCTTATGATGAGCATGTCATCGCTTCTTCCATGAAGTCTTTCAATTTTTCTAAAAGGTAGGCCACAATTACATTTGTCTTCGTATATTGCAGAGATATCCTTAGTACGGTATCTAAAGAGTGGCATTGCTTCCTTCCATAGAGGCGTGAATACCAGTTCTCCTCTTTCGCCTTCTCCCAGAATTTCTCCAGTTTTTGGGTCGATTACTTCCATTATGAAATGATCTTCCCATACATGAAGCCCATCCTTTTCTTTACATTCGACAGCTACACCAGGGCCACAGAGTTCAGAAATTCCATAGTTATCGTAAGCATTGATATTAAAAAGTTCTTCAATTCTCTGTCTCATACCTTCACCCCAAGGTTCTGCCCCAAAGACTCCAATCTTTAATTTAAGATCCTTTTTAGGATCGATCCCCATTTCTTCAACTGATTCCCCAAGGTATATTGCATATGAGGGGGTGCTTGTAAAGGAGGTTGTACCAAAATCACGCATTATTTCTATCTGTTTCTTGGTGTTACCAGATCCTGTTGGGATTACAGAAACGCCAAGTCTTTCAGCACCGTAGTGAAAACCAAATCCTCCTGTAAAAAAGCCATAGTTGTAGATAATCTGCATAGAATCTTTTTTTGTTAGACCAGTCGTTGCCAAAACTCTCGCCATCAGATTGGACCACGTATCAAGATCGTTTTTTGTATAGTAAACAACTGTAGATTTCCCTGTAGTCCCAGAAGATGCATGGAATCTTACTATATCTTCCATTGGGACTGCCATAAGCCCAAAGGGGTAGTTGTCTCTAAGATCGTTTTTTGTTGTGAATGGAAGTTTCTGAAGATCGTCGATATTTTTTATATCGTCTGCTTTCAAATTGCATTTTTTCAATGTATCTTTAAAAAATCGAGAGTTTTTCGCGGCGTAATCTACGCAACATCTTAGTTTTTTATTCTGATATTCTATTATCTCCTCTCTGGATTTGAACTCCAAAAAAACACCCCGTTAAATTTCCCCAAGTTGGGGATAAAATTTCACGAGGGAATTCAATAGCCATAATAATAATAGCAATAAACGGAAGAGAGAGCATTCTCAAAAAGAACATAATTAGGTTCGAATAAATTCTCCCTCATTGAATCCCTCATAGTAAAAACAGACAGGATATTTATAAGGTTTTCTAATTTTTTGAGATTCTTTTGAATACTGTTCTATGGGCAAAGATTATTATGATAAAGTTAAGAAATCCATTTAAACATTTGATTAAATTCAAACTTATGAATAAAAAAATCATACTAGTAATTATTAGTTGTATTAGTGCTGGAATTTTGACTTATTTTAATATTCCCCTGCAATGGGGAAATCCAAATTTTGGAACTACTCCCGTATCTATTATCTCACTTTTTTCCCCTTTGGGCGGCTTTATTACGGCCCTTGTTAAAGGTATTAGCTCGTCAATCTACACAGGCAAAACTTATGTTGAGATGGCCGCCGGGGTAGGGGATGCCTTGATGGCATTAGTCACTTACAATCTTGTAAAAAGAATTGGAAAAGAGAGGGCAATAATAGTTGGGCAATTCTCAAGGTACATATTTACATCAACTCTTATAGCTATTTCTGTTTCAATTTTTAGAGATAATAATATTAGTGAAATTCCAATAATCTGGGTCGATATGTTTCCAGCTATTACTATATCGATTATTGTAAATACAGTTGCTGCAATAATATTTCTAAAGATATTTGGGGATAAAATAACTAATTATTTGTCTAACGCTCGTTGAAAAAAAAATTGAAGAATATGCTATTGCAAATTTAATAAAATAAAAATAAAAAATATTATTTTATTTTAATTTCAAAAGACTTCTCATCTATTGGAGGAACACTTTCCCATGGCCTAGCATAAGAGAAATTAATATTAGTGTCTGTGTTAGATCCAATTACCTTGAATTCAAATATTTCAACTCCACCGCTTCCCATAAGTTGTGGTTCATCAGCTTTGTAAGATGAATCTACAAGTTGGATTAGAGTTTCATCAAAATCTGCATTCCATTGGTATCCAGTAGTTGGATTGGATTTTAGACTAATTTTGAATGTATCTCCTTTTTTTACAGTAATGGCTCCTTGTGTATCTTCAGTGTAAGTTTTTTCTTGTGCTCCAAAGAAGGCGAAATATGCGGCTATTGCAATTAGAATAATAACGATTCCTCCAATTAATATTTTTTTGTTTTTTTCCATTATATCACCTCTTCGACATATCCTAAATATCTTTTATATTTTTAAATATAATGATATGGTTCAATATATTTTGAAGCTAAATAAGTAAAAATTATAAATTAATTAATGACTGTAAATAAAACTAATTAATAGTAAATTTATCTATGTTTAAGGATTTTTTAGAAAATTATCTTCCTACTATGTTCTCTATCTCTTTTATTGTAGCTTTTCTCTGTTTCTCCTTTCCATAAAGGGCAAATATCTTCTCTGCTGTTTCAAGAGTTCTTATTGCAGAATCTAACCAATTGATCAAATCTGCCGAAAAAATCTTCAATCCATACTCTTTTCTAAATTCTTCACTAATCCTATGGGGGGATAATTTTGCTTTTCTTAAATCTAATAATCTTTTTCCAATCTCAATCTTTGGACAATTACAATATGGGGCATCTTTGCAACCACAGGCAAAAAACTCAGTTAGAAGGTTAATCAAGACTTCTTCACCGTGCCTAGATAGGGCTTCTTTTCTATTTTGGAAGTAAATTTTTTCTAGAGTTGTTCCAGAGAAAAGAGAAGACGAATCAATTTTTAGAATAGCTTGCAGTTTACTCGTGAGGTAAGTATTGGGAAATGGTAAAGTTTGAAAAATAATTTCCCTAACGTCCTCTCTATTAAATTTCTTCATGAAAAGTGCATGGGGTATTTTAAGAAAATTTGAGGAGACTATTCTACCAAATTTAGTAATATTTGTTTTATCTGCCTTGATATCGATCAATCCTTCTTTTCGTAAAGTATCAATAAATGCATTGTCAAAAGAGGGTGCAAATCCCATTTCAAAATTTCTTTTTATTTCACCAATAGATAAATTGGAAAATGTGGAAATAATAGATAATGTTCTTTCTAGTGATGTATCGGTGTCATATTGTATATCTACCTTCTCAGATTTGTTATCTAAAAGATAGAAACAATGTTCCTCTTCAGAAACATCACCGTACTTTTCTTGTGGATCTATCAAAAGGTAGGCCTTTCCTTTGTCGTGAAAAGAAGGTCTGCCTGCCCTACCTATCATCTGTTGGAATTCGAATATCTTGAGTGGTTCTATCCCCATGGAAAGCGTTTCGAAAGTTACTGCTGATGCTGGGAAGTCAACACCTGCAGCAAGTGCTGCCGTAGTGACGACTGTGTCAAGCTTTCCTTTCCAAAATTTATTTTCTATTTCTCTTCTCTCCTTAAAAGGAAGGCCAGAATGGTAAGCTGCTGCGTTTATCCCCCTTGTCTTAAAATGTTCAGCAAGAGAGTGACAATTCTTTCTTGAATTAGAAAAAACAATTACTTGCCCTCTGTGGCCTTTTGAAGAGATTTCTGAATTTTCCTTTCTTATTAATCTAGAGATAGTATGAAGTTTCCCACCGTGACCAGTGCAAAAAATAACATGCCTTTCAAGTGGAACAGGCCTCTTGTCATAACTGACAAGTTCCATTTTGAGTATATCTGAGAGTTCCTTTGGATTCCCAACAGTTGCAGATAATCCAATAAACTGAGCCTTTGGGCACAAAATATATAGTCTTGATATTAAGCTGTCTAATAGAGGGCCTCTTTCTTTGTCTTGAAGCATGTGAATTTCATCTATTACAACAGTAGAAATGCCATTAATAGTAATTCCAGACCTAAAAATCTGGTCTATGCCTTCATATGTTCCAATTATTATGTCAGCATCTAAAGACCTGTTTATATCTTTTGGATTTTCGGCAATTCTAGATAACCCGACTCTTAAAGAAACACTGTTATTTGGATAATTCTCTCTAAAGTCCTCATACTTCTGCAAAGAAAGTGAAACTAAAGGAGATAAGTAAAGTAATTTATCTCCTTTTTTATATCTTGAAAAAAATGATAATTCTCCTATCAATGTTTTTCCTGAAGCAGTTTCGCTCATAACAAGAAAATTATTGCCTTTGAATAATCCCTTGTCTATTGCGATGGACTGTACCGGTGTAAGTTCATTGATACCTCTTGAAGAAAATCTGTCTTTGAATTCGCTAGATATATCAAGGCCGGATATTTTATGAATTTTAATGTCAAGGGGAGAAGAGTCAATTCTATCGTACATTGTAATAGAAGAATCTCTTGTAGGATCAAACTTTGGATCAAAAACCATAAGCACCCTGTCAACGTCAGAATATCTTTTCAACAATTTCTCGGCAAGTTTTGTGTCCTTGATCCCCTTATAGTTCAAATCTTTTGCAATTTCAGATTTTGCACATATTTCACATATTGGCTCGGAGTGATAGGTGTAGGGAGTTCCTTTAGTATTGATTCTATTTTCAATCAAGCAGAACTTGCATAAAGAAATATAGTCAAATTTAGCACCATAAGATTTTAGCATGTTAACAAATAAATTCAATATCTCCTCTGTGAAGTGGTCTTTTGATACATAAATTGTATCGCTTCTTAGAAGTTTAAGTGATTCTTTTGGCATCAAGATTGTTTCTTTATCGTCTTCAATCTTTCTAAATTTTTTAGGAACAAATCGCTCTCCGTCTTGGGCAAGAACAAGAAGATATTTTGTAGTAATCTTCCCACTAAGAACTTCTAGGATTTCAACTTCATCTTTTTTCTTCTTGTTCCTTACAGCTATGAGCATTATATGAAGCCTTTTCCACAATATTTATAAAATAACCTTTTTAAGATAGTAAAGGTGCTCCTTTGAAGGTTCTTATTGCTGGTAATTTCGATGTTATTCATCCCGGTCACATCTATTTTTTAACAGAAGCATCAAAATTAGGGGATGTCACCGTTGTTGTAGCAAGAGACGACACTATAAAGAAGTTCAAGGGACGCGCCCCGATTTTTAATGAAAATGAACGCAAATTAATTCTTGAAAATCTTAAGATGGTTGAAAATGTCATACTTGGAGATCAAAAAGATTTTTTTACGCCAGTCCTGGCGGAGAATCCGGATATTATTTTTCTGGGTCCTGACCAGTATTCCTCGTGGATCGAAGAACGTATCAGTAAGAGTGGACTTAATACAAAAATAATGAGGCTTGACAAGAGATTGCCTTACAGTTCAAGTGAACTTAAGAAGAGGTTTTTAAAGGTATACACATTAGATTCTATTAAGTGAGACCCAAAGATATAATTATCACAGGATTTTCATATGTTCAAAGAAATACCTCGTATAGATATAGACGAGATAGTAGATAAGGCATTTAGAAATGCTAAGAAAAAAGCACTCTCTAGTAAAAAAAATATCAATGAGATTGTTAAAGAGAAAGAATCGATTAGAGTTACTGTTGCTGGAGAAAATCTAGCAGAGTCACTTTTCAAAGTTGTAGAGAGATATCCTTCTTTTGATAGATTGCCTCCTTTCACAAGAGAGTTAATAGACGTAATTGTTGGAATAGATAAATTAAGACACAACCTAGGTGCTCTTTCTTTTGCAGTGAATACAATTAACGCAGTTAAGATAGAGTATATAAAGAATATTAGAAGGGCAAAGTCCTCTCAGGACGCATCATTTCTAAGAAAACAGTGCTATGGCAGATATATCTCAATATTAAAACAGGTAGAAAAAAATCTAAAATTTTTGAATAATGCGAGAGAGAAACTAAAAAATCTTCCTTCAATAAATCCTGATTTATACACAGTAGTCATAGCAGGATTTCCAAATGTAGGTAAATCTTCGCTACTAAAAGCTTTAACTAACTCTGAACCTGAAATTAATTCTTATCCATTTACAACAAAAGGTATTAATGTTTCATCATTTTCTTATAATAAAAGAATGATCCAAGTTGTAGATACGCCCGGGCTATTAGATAGAGAGCTTAGTTATAGAAATCCAATTGAATTGCAGGCTATATCTGCATTGAAGTATCTTGCAAAATTAATTTTATTTGTCTTTGATCCAACTGAATCATGTGGATACACTATGGCAGACCAGATGAATCTGTATAATGAAATATCTGAGAGTTTTGTAGGCGTTCCATTTATAAAAGTTTTAAATAAAATAGATTTAAAAGATTGGGGTTTTAAAGACGACATGGGAGGCATAAAAATATCAGCTCAAGAAGGGTCAAATATAGATGCCTTGAAAAAAAATATTGAAGATATACTTTTCAAGTATTTTGAAGAAGAGGTGGATTACTTTGAAAAAGATTGATTCTGAATCTAAAGGGATAACAGGTTTTTTAAGAACTTTTAAGCAAATTGTTGAAGACATTAATAAAGAAAAAGAAATTAAAAAAATAGTGTTTACTGGAAATAAGTTTACTTGCACTCCTTTTGTTGAACTTTTAACATATGTGATTAGATCAATGAACAAAGAGATTATTTATGTTCCTGCAATTAACTTAGATGAGCCCTATAAGGTAATTTTGTCAAGTGTTGACTGTGATTTTGTTAAAGGAGGGGACCCATACAATCCCGAATTAGTGGTAGTGATGGGGGGACTTGCTATGCCAGGTGGCCCTGAAATTCCTTCTGTAGAAAAGTTTTTAGAAAAAATTGGAAACAAAGATAAAAAAATAATTGGTGTTTGCTTCATGAGCATTTTTGAAAAATCAGGATGGTGCAATGTAATACCATTTGACCATATGATTGATATATTTATGGACAGTTCAATATTCAGGAGATAAAATGGAACTCAAAAGCTGTAAAAAACTATACATGAAGGATACTCACAGAGCTATCCCTCCAGAAGAAACGCTTGAAATTGTCAAAAATAAGCTTGAGATATGTGGAATAACAAGAGTTGCAGATATAACTGATCTAGATAGACTTGGAATTCCAGTTTTCTCTGCTGTAAGACCTGATGCGTCGCAGGGCTCAGTGTCAGTCTATAATGGGAAAGGAGTATCTAAAACTGAGGCAGAAGTATCTGCGATAATGGAAGGTATCGAAAGATATTCTTCTGAAGTTAATGAAGAGATGATTTTAGATTCTTCAGAATCTGAATTGAACGGAAAAGTTAATTATTTATCACCTTATGAATTAGCATTGCCAGCCCAAGAAATGTATAATGAATATATAAAAATAGGGTGGGTTAAAGGTTACGACCTTATTAGAAAAGAAGAAATCTATGTACCTGCAAATTCTGTATTTCATCCCTATCCTCTAAAAAGAGATTACCCCCTTTTCAGAACAAACACAAATGGATTGGCTTCGGGGAATACTTTAGAAGAAGCAATTTTTCATGGCTTATGCGAAGTTATTGAAAGAGATGCATGGTCTCTTGTTGAGATGAAAAGAACTTTCCCCAAGGACCTTGTAATTGAGATAAATGATCCTTTACTTGAAGATTTTCTCAATAGATTTAAGGAAAATGAAATAGAAATTGTTTTTAAAGATATTACTTCTGATGACATAAAAGTTCCAACAATTCTTGCTGCAATTGATGATTTAAAATTAAAGGATCCAACTCTTATGGTAATGGGCATGGGGACTCATATCGATCCAAAAGTAGCATTGTATCGTGCGATAACTGAAGCTGCACAATCAAGGTTAACCCAAATCCACGGTGCCAGAGAAGACACTCAGAAAGCAGAAATGAAGAGAAGGATAGGCTACGATCGTATCAGAAAACTAAACTGGTATTACTTAAATAAATTTGGAGTTGAAACAAAGACTTCGGATTTCACAGCTAAAGCTTCAGACGATATCCTAGAAGACATTAACACATTATTAAATATTTTAACTAAGAATGGAATTAACAGAGCAATCGTTGTTGATATCACAAGAAGTGAACTTGGAATACCTGTAGTAAGAGTCCTAGTTCCTCAACTTGAACAGTATGGTATTGATAACTCAAGAATCGGATCAAGAGGGCGGATGAGAGAAGTTGATAAGAATTATTATCTATTTGGGCCCAAGCCTTCCTCTAGAAGAGGCTAAAAATATTTTGTCTTCAGATAAAAATAGAGAAGTTATCTACGCCCCTCCCATTAGAAGAGGAGATATTCCAAAGGCTGTTTCAGAAGATTTTGATATAATTGGGATTATTGATGGAGTTTTTTTTAGGGAAAGTGCGGTATCGCCTAGGGAGTTAATGGAAGTTCTAAAGAGTGGCATAAAAATATATGGCGCTTCGAGTATGGGCGCTTTACGAGCTTCAGAACTTGATAGGTATGGAATGATAGGAGTTGGAAAAATTTATCAGTGGTACCGAAATGGTACTTTTAATTCTGATGATGAAGTCGCATTATCCTTTGATAGTGAAGAATTTATCCCAATATCGGAACCTCTTGTAAATATTAGAGAAACAATAAAAAAAGCCGCAGATGAAAACATAATAAGTCTTGAAGAATCAGAAATACTATTCAAATCAGCAAAAAGTTTGTATTTTCCAGAAAGACAATGGGACAAGATAATTAAAAACTCAGAAAAAACACTAGGTAGTATACTATCCAATTTTTCCGTATTTGTTAAGTATAACAGAGTTGATATAAAGAGAGAAGATGCTGTTCTTCTTCTTAAAAAGATAGACGAAGATTCGAAATAGTTATAAGTTTCTATCTTAAAGATTTGTCATGAGAAGCAATAAAGATCTCTTTGATGAATCTAAAAAATATCTTTGTGGAGGAGTAAATAGTCCTGTTCGGGCCATGAAACCTTACCCTTTTTTTACCGAAAGAGCCAAAGGTCCAATGTTATTGGATGTTGAAGGCAACAGTTACATAGATTATTGCTTAGGTTACGGCCCGATGATGCTGGGACATAAAAATCCTGAAATCATTGATGCTGTAAAACACCAACTTGAAAAAGGTACAGATTATGGAACGCCAACTGAAGAAGAGATTACTTTTGCAAAGAGATTATCCCAAATTGTGCCCAATGTAGAAAAGATTAGGTGCGTTAATACTGGCACTGAAGCGACAATGAGTGCTATTCGACTTGCTAGAGGTATAACCCAACGAGATAAGATAGTAAAATTTGATGGGGGATTCCACGGCGCCCATGATGTAGTTTTGGTAAAGGCAGGATCTGGAGTAATGACTACAGCTAGCCCCGGTTCAATGGGAATACCTAAAGATTCTATAAAAAATACTATTTCTGTACAATTTAACAACATCGAGGCATTATCATCCATAGTTGAGAAAGGCAATGTTGCAGCAATCATAATAGAGCCGATAATTGCAAACGCAGGCTGTATCCTACCTGAAAAAGGATACCTAAAGGAAGTAAAAAGGACTGCAAAGCAGAACGGAACTTTATTAATTATGGACGAAGTTATCACAGGATTTAGAGTTGGCCTAGGTGGAGCTCAAGAATGCTTCAAGGTCAATGGTGACATTATAACTATGGGGAAAATTATTGGCGGAGGCTTTCCACTTGCAGCGTTTGGTGGAAAGAAGAAGATAATGAATGAAGTATCACCAGAAGGTCACGTATATAATGCAGGTACATTCAATGGAAATCCCGTTTCTATAGCTGCAGGATTAAAGACTCTAGACATCTTAGAAAGGAAAGAAACATACCCAAAAATAAAGAATATGACAGATAAAATCACAGACGGTATTTATGACATGACTTCAAAAATGAAAACTGCTCTGTACAGTGCCCCCGGAATGTTCTGTTTATACTTCGGTGTTGAAAAAGTTAAGAATTATCAAGATGCAAAAAAATCTGATACAGAAATGTTTAAGAAATTCCACAAAGAACTATTAAAAAAAGGTGTATTCTTACCACCTTCACAATTTGAATGTAACTTCTTATCAATAGACCACGATGAGGAAGTAATAGATAAAACTTTAGAAAGCATGAGTTCTGCACTAAAGACAATTAAAAGATGAGGATAAAATGAAACTTATTTGCGGTACTAGAGGCTCAAAGCTAGCTTTGACTCAAACTGATGAAGCAATTAGTGATTTATGTAAAAATACTGGAATTGAAGTTGAAAAAAAAATAATAAAAACTAAAGGGGACCAGGTTCTTGACCTTCCATTGCACAAGATTGGGAGTAAAGGTCTATTCATCAAAGAAATCGATGATGCCCTTATTAACAATCAAATTGATTTTGCCATTCATTCTCTAAAGGATTACCCAACTGATATCCTGCCTGAACTTGAAATTTGTACCATCACGAGGAGAAGACCTCCTTATGATGCCATAATAAGTCTTGAAGAATCGATAGAAGATCTACCAGAAGAAGCATCGGTGGGTACATCCTCTTTAAGGAGAAAGTCTGAAATATCAAGAATCCGCCCAGATCTAGACCTTAAAGATATAAGGGGAAATTTAGACACAAGAATAAGAAAACTAAATGAAGGCCTCTATGATGCAATTATCGTTGCAGAAGCCGGATTTTCAAGATTGTATGGAGATATAAAAGAGATTGAAGGTTACAAATTTTCTCGAATAAGTCCAGAAATTATTATTCCGGCTCCGGGGCAAGGTGCATTGGCTATTGTATGCAGAAAAGATGACTCAAAAATAAAAGAAGTATTAAAAACTATTGATGACGAGAGGACAAGAATAGAAACGATTTGTGAAAGGCAGTTTATGATTGATGTTGGAGGAGGGTGTAACCTTCCTGTGGGTGCCCTTTCTTTCATAAATGAGAATGAAATAGAACTCAAAGCATTCGTGGGAGATTTGGAAGGTACTAAATCGATCAGGGGTGAAATAAAAGGGAACAAGAAAGATTATATAAGGATAGCTAAAGAGCTTGCTAAGAGAGTGAATATTAGAGAGTGATCTTTTGGTTGTATATATAGTAGGTGCTGGGCCGGGCGATCCGAAGTTAATCACGGTAAAAGCCCTAGAAATGATAAAAAAAGCTGATGTTATCCTATATGATAAACTTGTAAGCAAGGATTTACTTTCATACTCCAAGAAGGGATGTATAAAAATATATGTTGGAAAAAAATCAGAAGGGTCGAGCCAATTTCAAGAAGATATTAATAAAGAACTAGGCAACTATGGAGAAAAATACAATATTGTTGTTAGACTAAAAGGTGGAGACCCCTATATATTTGGTAGAGGTGCTGAGGAAGCGATGTACCTCTACGAGCGAGGTATACCTTTTGAAGTAATCCCAGGTATTTCATCAACTATATCATGCCCCATGTATTCGGGCATCCCACTTTCGTATAGAGAATCAAATTCAGCGTTTGCTTTTTTAACTGGCCACGAGGCTGAAGATAAATCATTTAGCATAAATTGGGACAAACTTCCAGACACACTAGTAATTGTAATGGGCATAAAAAACAGAGCTGCGATAGCTCAAAATCTAATTAAAGCAGGATTCGATCCAAAAACTCCAGTTGCGATAATTAAAAATGGAACTACCTTACTCCAAGAGACAACAGTGTGTGACCTAAGTACCTTGGGAGAAATTCCTGCCGAGGCACCTTCTGTGATATTTGTGGGCAAAAATGTGTTGTTTAGAGATAAACTTGACTTCTTTGAAAAGAAATTATCCCTCATAAAAGGAAAAGAAATATTCATTTCCAGAGAAAATGGTGAAGAATTAGAAATTATGAAAAGAATGGGCGCACTTGTCTTTGCATACTCCCTTATCGACATAATTAATATTGACTTTAAGGTTCCCAAGTTATCGGATTATGATGTCATTGTCCTTACAAGCGCAACAGGTGTTGATATGCTCAAAGATATTGAACTACCAAAGAATAAAGAGTACTACACAATAGGGCCAAAAACTGAAGAAAAGTTAATTCAAAGGGGCATATACCCAAGAATACCTGAGAGATACAATTCAAAAGAACTAGCAAAATTTATGATATCAGAATTTAAGGAAAGAAAAAAGATTTTGACTTTGAGATCGCAAGAAGCTCCTGATTATTTAGAAGAACGATTAAAGGAATTTCACGACGTTACAAGGGTTGATGTCTATAAAGTTAAAATGAGGGATGGTATACCAGAAAAAAAGAATTTTGATATAGCATTCGTTTCAAGCTCTTCAAATGCTACAGCCTTTAAGAAGAAAGGATTAAAAGCAGAAATTATTGTCTCAATCGGACCAGAAACTAGTAACGCCCTCATCAAAAATGGGATTAATCCCACAATTGAAGCGGACAATCATACTCTCTCAGGCATGCTTGAGGCCTTATTGGACTATCTAATTGGATGTGATTATTTTGACAAAAATAAATGACCCTAAAAATATAGGAACGGTTGCAGTATTTTCTGCACTTGCATTTGTTGCTACTAGATTTCTCCAGATCCCGATACTCCAAACAGGAGGATACCTTAACTTTGGCGAGGCCATAATCTATATTGCTGCTATCTTTTTTGGGCCTACTGTCGGAGGACTCGTCGGTGCTATCGGACCAGCTCTTGCAGATATTACATCCCCATATGCTGCCTTTGCCCCTTTTACGTTTGTAATAAAAGGACTAGAAGGATTCATAGTTGGAAAAATAGTATCTAGCGATAAGAATAAAGTTACTAAAGCCTTAGGAGTAGTGGCTGGTGGGAGTGTAATGGTTATTGGCTATTTTATCATTGAGATATTGATATTTTTGATACCACCTCCAGTTGCACTTATAGAGGTGCCATTTAATGTACTCCAGTTCATAGTCGGTGGAACAATAGCCATAATTATAACTGAGAAACTCAAAAAAAGTGTAGATGGGATAATGTACAGATAGCATGAAAGAAAAATCTAAGTATCTTAAAGATTTAAAGAAAGTAATTGAAGAAGGTGAAGTAGACTTTAGGATAATAGATACACTAAACATTCTAAACTCTAAAGAAGATTACTACACCACTTCAAGTTGTGCTGGCAGGATAATCCTTATTGAAATTGAAGAGATAGGCGGTAAGAAAGAATCTAACTTTATCTTTAAGAGTCATGAAAAGGTGGACTATAAAGATATATGGACGACTATAAATCAATATATGGGAAGTAAAATGCTTTTTTTGATAGTCAACTCACCCATAATTCATGTTGTTTGCAGAGATCTAGAATCTGCCAAGAAATTAATCTATATTTCAAAGGAGTCTGGATTCAAATATTCATCAATTTTTTCTTTGGGAGAAAAGATAATCGTTGAGATAAGATCAACAGAAAAAATGGATGTTCCAGTTGTTAAAAACGGCAAGATCTATCCCAGTGAAGAATACGTAATGGTTTTAGTTGAAATAGGAAATCAATTAATCGATAGGATCAGGAAGAAGATAGAAAAGCTTAATGAAAATTTAAGAAATATAGAATAGAAAATATTAAAATATTTATTTTTTATTTGTCTTTTTCTTTAGAGGTATATCAAAGTTCATGTCTTTTAGTGTGTCTGTTTTTACAATGGCTTTTACTTTTTCAAGCCCAGAGGTTAGTGATTCATCAATCTTCAGTCTGTAGACAATAATCCCAAGCTGTTCATAACTTTTAACAATGTCTTCATTGTATACGGGAATATCAATTTTAATGGGTTCATCTGTTGGATTACCAACAATTATGTCCCTATAGCCTAGTTTCGCGACATTTTCTACAATATAGCCGCCCATATTCTGAACATCTTTTGGAAAAAGAATAAATTTAGCCATTTTACATCACCGCCAATAGAGATAATACGATTGTAAGGAATCCAAGTGCTGTGAATCCCATTGAAACTGGGTATATTTGCTTGAACGTAAATATAGGTGAGAATGCAGATACTATCGAGAATAGTATTGGCATTATCAAGCACAATAGGCAGTGTACTAACAGCAATGGCAAGTTAAGTGTTGGTGGAAGTCCTATGAACAAAGTTATGAAAACGCTTGAGAGTACAAACAGAATTGATTCTCTCATTAAATAGTACCCCCCTCTTGCCCAAGCTGCATACTCTAATGATGGTCCCTCGATTACATCTGATTTAGCTTTTTCAATGCTGAATGGATATTCGTTTAGTAACATAATGTACCCAATGAAGTAGACAAATCCAGCTAACATCCCAGGGAATGTAAATAAGATTGGTTTTAGACTCAATATTTTATTTAGGTACATTAGATCAATCATTCCGCCTGGGTAGATGAGTGAAGCATCGAATCCTTGGAATTGAACTATGTCAGAGAAATTAATTGATTTTACTAGAACTACGGGCACGAACATTGCAAGATATAGGGGAAATGATCCCACAGTTATCATCTTAAATGCCCTAATTACGCTCTGCTGTTCAAAGAATCTTCTATATTCACCTTTCATGACTGCCCCCTTGATCTGATCTGCATAGGGCATTGAAACAGATAGAATAGATCTTGAAAAGCTACCGATTGCCATGAACAAGAATTCTATTACTTTTAGTAAACCAACTACAGCTACAACTGTTCCTAGCGCATTTACGCCCCACCAGTCAGGTGTTGTAAAGAGGACCGCAAAGAACATAACAAATATTCCAATTATAGGCAAACTATGGAATAATCTTGGCATTGGTGAATTTGGTTTAATCTTTTCTTTATAAAAGAACTTAAGAATTGCCCAGAAACCAGGTGTGAGTATAGGAGGTCCTATCCTCTGCTGTATCCTAGCCTGTACCTTTCTTTCAAGTCCAGGTATAAAAAATCCAGTAATTAATGCTGCTAATGGAATAAGTATCGTTGCAAGTATAAGTTCAATCATCATAGACCCCCCCTAATTAGGCTCTTTACCTCTTCTTCTGTGATAATCTTCTCCTTCCCATTTTCAACTACTATGGCCCTATTAGTACAGGCCAAACATGGGTCACAGCTTGCCATTGTGAGCATACCATCTGTCAATTGGTCCCCAATGCATGCAACTTCCATTGATGCCAAAGCTGTTAGAGTTGGAGTTCTGTTTTGGTAACTTCTTATCCTCCCAGTTTCATCAAGAGAAAGAGAATCATAAATTTCTCCTCTTGGAGCTTCGATATATGAAGTTGAAAATTTCATTTCCTTCAATTCGAAACTTCTGTTTGATACTGGACCTGAAGGTAAAGATTCAAGCGCCTGTTTAATAATTTTAACAGATTCGATTGATTCAAGAGCTCTAGCAACAACTCTATCTTTGTTATCCCCATCATCTAAGATAATAACATTGAAATCAAACTTCTTATATTCCTTCATTTTCTTTCTAAGATCTACGCCCCAACCACTTGCCCTGCCAGTGGGCCCCGGAGTCGCATATTTCTCAGCTTCTTCTTTAGTCAATACTCCGCTTCCTTTTACCCTTGACATTATCATTGAATCGTTAATGATCCTGTTTGCATAATCGCCTATTTTTACATCTAATTTAGACAATCTAGTTTTTAATTCAGACATTCTGTAATCATCAATGTCACATCTTGGCCTTACCCCTCCAATTATAGGAACTGCATAGTGAACCCTGTTACCAGAGATTATATAGAGAAGGTCCATTACATCTTCCCTCAAGGTAAATGCCCTCATGCACATTGTCTCATGCCCCAATACTTCAGTTGCATGTGCCAAATAAATCAAGTGGCTATGAAGCCTTTCAAGTTCAGCCATTATGACTCTAATGTAATCTGCTCTTTCTGGAACATTAATTTTAAGTCCTCTTTCAACGGCCCTTGTACCGTTCCAAAGATGTATGTGTGAACATATGCCACAAATTCTTTCAGTAATAATAAGGCCTTTATGAACGGGCATCCCCTCCATAATTCTTTCAATACCTTTATGATAAGGATCAAGAGTAAGTTCACAATCAACAATTACTTCGTCCTCTACAAAGAATCTTGCCCTATAAGGTTCAAGCATCCCAGGGTGTACAAGACCTATTGGAATTTCAACTTCTGCATTTTCTTTTCTAGCTTTTTCCCCCACTCTTATCACCTCTCCAACAACAAAGGTATGCCTGCTGCAATGCCTGCGATGATATCTTCAGGCCTTGCAGGGCATCCCGGAATATAAGCATCAACGGGTATTACCTCATCTACTCTGCAAACTACTTCATCACTATCTCCAAGTTCTCCGCCAAAATCTTTGAATATGCCGCATCTAACTCCACATGAGCCAACTGCAGCAACTATTTTTGGTTCAGGAATAGCCTCATAAATTTTCTTTAAAGGTTCTATAGTTCTTCTTAAAACAGGCCCGGTCACAGCTAGTACATCTGCTTCCCTTGGATTCCAAGTTAGAATAACTTTGTACTGCTCAAGATCATATCTCGGTGACCATGCAACATTTGCAACTTCAATATCGCAGCCATTGCATCCACCTGTGTAGAACAACATGACATGAATTGCATTTTTTCTAGAAAGTTTTTTTAACATTTTTACACCTCTTCAAAATACTTTGAGGAGTCCTTAGCCATTATATCAACGATCTCCTTTATCTTATTTGCATTGAGTTTAATTGGCTCTTTTAGGAGTTTTGATGGATCGGCCTTGAATTCACCAACTTCTCTTGGATGGATTGCCCCGGGCTTTCCGTAGAATGCATAAATTGGACAGTTATCGTGGCACCAAAAACAGTAAAGGCATTTTAAAGGGTCGTATTTTGGAGTTTGTGTCTTTGTGTACCCTTTTACTATTTCAACTGGTTTCTCTAGAGGTACCATTTCTATTGCTTCTACTGGACAGATGTTAGCACATCCCCCACACCCTATACAAGATTCATCGTTTACGACTTGCGGGTATTTCACCTTACCTTGAAGTATTGAATTTCTGATGTCTTTACTTGTTACCCTATCAGAAGCAAAAAGTATTCTAAGGATATTTACATAAATACCCTTAAGAAATATTAAAAAAATACTTTTCATTATTTTGACCTCCCGTTAATAGTTCTGTCTTCAAAATCTGTCTGTACATTTATTGCATAAGCTGGACAAATATTATCGCATGCGCCACATCTAATGCATTTTTTCATGTCAAAGACAAGTTTTTTGGACTTGACAGATATTGCGTCGGCTGGACAGATTTTAACACACTGCTCGCACATTATACATAAATCATCATTGTAGGTAAGAGTTCCACTCTTGATTTCTTTGTGATCTCTTGTCTTTCGTGGAAGACACTGCACGGGACAATATGCGCCACATGTTTCACACATGACACACTTTTCAAGGTTTACTCTAAACCCGTTCAAATCAACTTCAATGCATTTTGTTGGGCAGACTTCTTTACATATACCACACTGAATACATCCTTCGTGCTCACCCTGCCATTCCCTATAATTTAGCTTAATTGCATCTTTTTTACAAACTGTTGTACATATACCGCACAAAATACAATGGCCAGTGAACATCTTTTCTCTTTCACTTATTTTAATTTTTGTTGGGCAAGCTTTGACACAAAGATTACAATTAATACATTTTACAGAATCAAATCGGATTCTTCCACCTTCCCATTTTAAAGCGTCTGTTGGGCAAGCTTCAACACATAGCCCGCATTGATTACAATAATATAGTTTTCTTTTTGATTCACCTTTAATTATTTTCGGCCTGTGATTTTCAATAGTAATTGCATTATTAATACATTTTCTAACACAGGTATAACATGAAACACATTTGCCATAATCGATGAAGGAATTTTTTATTGCGCCTACTGGACATACATCCATACATACATCACAATGAGTGCAAACTCCGGGTGTTGCTTCATATTTTATTGCGTTTGCAGGGCAGTAGTAGGTACATCTGCCTCCTTTGTCGCATCTCTTTTCGTCTATGGCTATACTTAAGAGCTTAGCTTTTCCCTTTGTCTGTATTGGGCCTCCGTCTCTATCTTTCTGCTTTGGCATTATTTCTTCACCTCTTCAATAGTCATTGACTCAAGATTAAATCTAAGCTTCCCTTCGGCATTTACTCTGGCGCCGGTAGGGCAAACGTCTCTACATACGTTGCACATTGCACATATTCCTTCTGGAACTCTCTTGTCCTTGTATTTCACCATCTTTATGACACTTACAGGGCAGTTCTTTTCACAGATTGAACAACCAATACATTTTTCCTTATCTACTATATATCCGCCATATCTGTTCTTGAATATGGCATCAACGGGACATACTTCCATACATTTGCCACATGTGACACAGCTGAAAGCCTTGTCATTAATTATTCTGATGCTCTTTGTAGGACATGATCCTACGCATACCTTGCTTAGATTACATTTATCATTGGTAATGTACATCTTACTGCCTCCTTATAATCATTGAAATAAAGATTCCGAGCACAGTTGAAAAGAATGCTTCCGAGAATCTTATTATGTGCCCAAATAAGGTCCATTGGTAATCTGGATACGTGCCCAATGCTGCTGCAATAAGTATCGAAACTATCAAGATTACAGGATACATCGCCTTGTTTATTTCTTCAGATTTAACTTTGTATCCAATGATAATTCCATAAATAAGACCAAATAATATTGGCCCCCACTGATTTGCCAGTCCAAGAGCTGCAACTTCGCTACTCATCTCTTTTCGCCTCCATTAAGAACATAGCTATTAACGAAAGACCTGCCAACACGTTTAATCCTACACCTATGTTCAAGTACGGAAGTACACCTGGGTGTGTTGGGTCTGGATAATCAAGGAAATTATCCCATCCGAATGCCCCAACATGTATTATATCGTATGGATCAACACCAGTATTGTATAGGTAGTAACCTGTCCCGTAATAATATGTAGTAAAGACAAGCCCAACAACTCCTGTTAGTAAGAATATTAATGCCCCGATAGTTGATAGATTAACAAGATATCTATGAGTGAATCTTAGAGGTGTTTTCTTAAGGCCATAAATAACAACAGTTAGAAAGTATCCCGTAGCTATTACTGCCCCACCTGGGAAACCTCCACCGGGTGAAATATGTCCACCTAAGACAATTGTAACACCAAAAGCTACAAGGAATATTGCTAACGGAAATGCCATCAATCTTTGAATAACTGTAGATTGATCTGTCATTTCTGGAGTTTCTTTTTTCTTGTATCCTTTTAATGACCCCCACCCAAATACAACTGTTGTTGTTATTACGGCAGTAATCAGAATGAAAGTTTCTCCTAATGTATCGTAACCTCTAAAGTCAAACAGTATAACTGTAATAACGTTAGGTGCAATGTTACCGCTGTACAAATTGTATAGGTAACTCATTCCAGGCACCAAATAATCGCTAAACTGGTAAAGTGTTCTTAGGATAACAAATGAAGCTATCACTAAAGATACTCCTGCGATTATATTTCTACCCTGCTGATAGTTACTTGTTTTCACTTAAATCCCTCCTAAGAATATGACAAATAGAAGTGCAAGTGTTAGAGCCACATAGAACGAAGATAGATTTATGGAATCGGTATTTTCTTTCTCTACTTTGAACACAGTGGGAACTGTAAATAGAATTCCCCCAAGTATAATAAGTGCGCCAAATCCCAATATTGTCGAATTGGCAGTTCTTAATACTAATATTGCTCCTATTAGAAGGAATGATAGCATTAGAAATTCTGATGTAAGGGCACTTCCTATACCCATTCCTTGTCCTTTATCTTTCATCTTTTCATGGAATATTTCGTATACTTTCTCTAACAATTATCACACCCCCAAGGAAACAACAAAATTATATATTGGATCGTAGATTATATTTGGGAACAATCCTATTGCAAGACATGTTAGTATCAATATCACAATAATTGCCTTGAACATCGTTCCACGAACTTCTGTATTGACTTCTACTTTTGGCCCTGGTTTCATGAATATCATGAAGAATGCTTTTATAATCGCAACAAATGTTGCTACGCTCAATAATATTACTAGCACTCCGAGTTCAGGTACTCCCGCTTGAGCTGCGGCCTGAATTAATCTCCATTCACTTTGATAAGAGTTAAATGGTGGAACTCCAGATATAGCCAGAGTTGCTAATAACATTACAAATCCTACTAAAGGAACAACCTGTAATCCATCTCCAAGTTCTTCCAGTTTTGTTGTTTTGAATTTATCGTAAACAAAGCTTGCAATGAAGAATAGTATTGCCATGCTTAATACATCATTAATTGCATGGAAAATACCTGCTGCAATAGCAAAGGAAGTACCTATCCCAAATCCTACTGCTACAAGCCCCGCTTGGGATACTGCTACAAATGATAGAAGCTTTCTAAGTTCTACCTGTTGTAAAGCCATTACTGAACCTAAGACAACGGTGAATATTGCAAATCCCAGCATTACAGATTTTAGAAGAGCAAAGCCAGAGAACACTCTGAATAAAATTATAGCCATTGCAACAAGAACAAACTTAGACTGAACTTGCAATAATGCAGATATTTCTGGTTTTGCATTTTCATACATATTGCACTTAATTATATGAAATGGGAAAAGACCCGATTCATAAAGCCATCCCAGTGTTAACAACGACACAGCAGATAATGCAATTGGATTTAACTGTCCACCGGCTTTAATAGCATTTGATAGATCTGTTATATTCAAAAGTCCGTATACTCCTAAGAGGAGAGCAATTCCTAATAGAATTGAAGCCCCTGAAATTGTTCCAAAAATCATATATTTAAATCCTGCTTTGAAGGATTTAGTATCTTGAACTGCTATTACAAGTGCTACTTGCGCAACTACTAAGATTTCAGTGAAAACAAAGAAGTTGAATATATCGTCAGCTAACATTATTGCACTAGTTGAAGCCAGACTAATGAAAATCATGGCTATATATACCCCTGAAATCATCTTTTTATTTAGTACTGTCAGAACAGTAAAACCTGTAATTATGGTAAGGACTACCATTAGTATTTTCTGAACTGACCCATAAGAGTATACTATTCCCATGTATACATCAGGTATCAACAATTTTGATATTTCAGGAAAACTGCCTGTTCGAAGATGACCGCTGAACAAATGTACCCCATACAGAGTTACAACTGGTATGAAGACAAAGACAATCAAAGATACAATAGAGATAAACTTTACAGACTTATCTTTTTGATGAAGAAAGTTTACCAAAATCGCCATTATCAATGGAAGTACAACCATCAGTGGAATTAAAGTACTGTTGTTTAACATTTATTCATCCCCCTCGAACATCTTTTGAACACTTAAAGTATGGTATTTCTTATACAAAACAACTGCTAGCGCCAACATGACTGAAAGTGTAGAAGCGCCAATGACAATGTTTGTAAGAACTAATGCAAATGGCAACGAGTATGAAGCGTTACTTGCAAATTCCTCAAATTGTAACAAATGGGAATAATTTGAGGGTGTTGCTGTTGCATGGAAGTGATGCATTACCTCAGGGATAAATCCTCCAGGCCTGTATCCAATACTGATCAAGACAAGATTTGCCCCGTCCCCAATCAAGTTTGCACCAATTATTTTTTTTAGAATGTTGTCCATCATTAATAGTGCCCATAAACCAGTTACAATCAAAACTCCAGCAGTCATGAAAGAAGCTACTTGAAAGGGTTCCATTTACTCATCCCTCCCCTTTGTTGTTTTATAGAGTGCCACTATGAATAGACCAGGTAACAGTGCTGCACCCAAAATTGCTTGTACTGCGGCAACATCTGTAGCAAGTAAGAAATGGAATATTGCTGCCAACGAAAAACTTTCAAAAGTCAAAATAATAATGCTCTTGTAAAGATTTTCCTGTATTATCGCCATTAAAGCGGACAAAGCTACTGCAAATAACAATATATAATCAAACATCATCATCAGCCTCCGTTAAATCTGCCCAAGATATCGAATGAACTGCAAAAGGCATTAGGAAAAAGTGAGCTAAAGCTGCCAAAATTGCAACTGGATTTCCAAGGAAAATAATAACAAGTATACATACGACATCCATTACACCTAAGATATGAAGCCTTGCATATACTATATTCTTCCTCTGCCCAAATCTGAAAAGTCCTAAAGCAACGCCGATGAGTCCCATTCCAGCTATTAAATAGAAATAAGGAAGTAGTAGTTCCATATATGAATACACGTTCATTCTGCTATCCCCCCTCTAAAGAATCTAGAAATTATCAATGTTCCTACTGGGCCAAGTAGAAGTAAATAAATTGCTATATCAGAAAAATAAGGAATCCCGTACATTTTTCCTACAATCATGAAACCCGTGGCAACACCGATTTCAGCGGCACTCGCACCGGCTAGGGAATTACATACCCCTCTAACAGTAGTTACTCTAAGACCAGAGATAATAGCAACGCCAAGCCCTATCAGCATCACGTAAACATAATAGTCTTTAAGTTGGAGATAATGACCGACTACTAAGATTACAGCTAAAATTAGCACTAATAAAATATTATTCTTGTTCATTTAATCCTCCACCATCTTTTTTATCCAACCTTCAAAAGGAATTACATCTTTTTGACTTCTAGGAGATATTACAGCAACTAACAATTTCTGCTTTTCTGGAAAGACATCAATAGTCAATGTTCCGGGCGTCAAAGTAATACTGTTGGCAAGAATTGCCATGGAAACAGGTCTCTTAAGAACTGTATCGATTTCCATTACTACAGGATCTATTTTCCCATTGACACATTGAATTAAAACGTCTCTTGCAGAAACAACGATGTAATATACTAAACCTATAAAATAGACAATACCCCAAAATGGTCTTAGAGCTTTACTCATTTTTTACACCTTCGGAATTTGAGTAAAAGGTTTATTCATAGTTTATAAATGTTTCGTCAATCGTTAATCAGCGATTTTAATTCTAAAAAATTTCTTGATAATTAAATATATGACTAATAAAAACCTTTAAATATAGCCTAAAAACGTGTTTTAAATAAGGTAGATGGTTCTCTTGGAAATCGAAGAAAAATGGCAGAAGAAATGGGAAGAAGCTAGAATTTTCTATTCTGACCCCAAAAACATGAAAAAATTTTTTGTAAACTTTCCTTACCCGTATGTTAATGGATTCATGCACTTGGGCCATTCGTTTTCCCTGATGAGGGCAGAAGTTTTTGCACGATATAAGAGGATGTGCGGATACAACACAATCTTTCCTTTTGGATTTCATGCAACTGGAACACCAATAGTTGCTGCCGCCGAGAGAGTTCGAGACGGTGAGAAATTACAGATTGAGATATTAGAAAAGATGGAAGTTCCAAAAGAGTTAATTCCAAAATTTTCCGAACCTGAATTTTGGGTAAGGTATTTTCCAGAGGAATCGATTAAAGATCTAAAACTCCTAGGTTTATGTATTGATTGGAGAAGAAGTTTCATAACAACTTCGCTAAATCCCTATTATGATAAATTCATCAGATGGCAGTTCAACAAATTAAAAGAAAAAAACTTTGTTGTTAAAGGTGAACACCCTGTAACTTGGTGCCCAAAATGCAACAATCCCATAGGGGATCATGCAAGGCTTGAAGGTGAGGGCATCACTCCTGAAGAAATAATCTTACTTAAATTCAAATTTGATGGAAAGATACTACCTGCCGCCACATATAGAGTAGAAACTGTTTTTGGCGTTACAAACATGTGGATGAATCCAAACTTCAAATATATAGAAGTTGATGTTGACAATGAAATCTGGATAATATCTCCTGTTGCAGCTGAGAAATTAATTAATCAAAAACACAACGTCAAGATCATTAGAGAATTAGAATCAAAAGAATTGATTGGAAAATCGTGTGAAAATCCCCTGACAGGAGACAAAATTCCAATTCTTCCTGCATCTTTTGTATCGCCCGAGATAGGTACTGGAGTTGTCATGTCTGTTCCATCGCACGCCCCATACGATTATATGGCATTGAAAGACATACAATCAAATCCATCAAAATATGGTGTTTCAGAAACTCTTGTCAAGAATATAGCTCCAATTTCACTGATTACTGTAGAGGATTTTGGCAAGAATCCTGCAATAGAGATTTCTGAAAATATGGGAATCGCTTCTCAAAAAGATGTCGACAAACTTGAAGAAGCAACTAATATTATTTACAAGAAAGAGTTCCACCAGGGAATATTAAACGAGAGAACTGGCAAATATAAAGGAATTAAAGTTTCTGATGTCAAAAAAATTATTGTCAATGATTTTATTAATGATGGTGTTGCAACATTGTTTTATGAGCTCCCTGGAAAGGTAGTATGCAGATGCCTTACACAAGGTGTTGTAAAGATAGTATCCGACCAGTGGTTTTTAGCATATGGAAATCCAGAATGGAAAGATTTGGCAAAAAAATGTCTTGCACAAATGAATATTTACCCCGAGAAGGCCAGAAAACAGTTTGAGTATGTTCTTGACTGGTTAAAGGATTGGGCATGCACAAGGGAGTTTGGACTTGGAACAAAACTTCCATGGGATGAAAAATGGGTAATTGAGTCACTTTCGGATTCTACCATCTACATGGCCTACTATGTTTTAGCAAAATACTTTGAAGATCCATCCTATAAAATTGATCCAAAAAAACTTGATGATTATTTCTTTGATTATATTTATTTGAAACGTGGCAATCTAGATGAAGTTTCAGCTAAAAGCGGACTGTCAAAAGAATTAGTTTCGGATATGAAGAAAGAGTTTGAATACTGGTATCCTTTTGAATTTAGGAACAGTGGAAAGGACTTAATCCAGAATCATCTTTCTTTTTGCATATTCAATCACGCTGCCATATTTCCTGAAGAGCTGTGGCCCAAGGGATTTGGAGTAAACGGTTGGGTGCTCGTAGACGGAGAAAAGATGAGTAAATCCAAAGGTAACTTCTATACAATAAAACAGATTGTGAAAATGTATGGTGCTGATGCGGCGAGGATTACCCTAATGAATGGTGGAGAAGGCCTTGACGATCCCAACTGGGACAGTGAATTTGCAAGAACAATTACTGACAAATTGAAGAATTGGCAGGATTTCTGCGTTGAAAATTATGGAAAAGGTAGAACTGAAAAGTTGTACATAGACAGGTGGTTCTTATCTGTTTTAGATAAAGCGATAAAAGAAACAACTGAAGCTATGAATGATTCCAATTTTAGGACAGCTCTTTCGAAAGGATTCTTTGACCTTCAAAGAGACCTTAAGTGGTACTTAAAGAGATGTCTTAACTCTCCAAACAAAGAGGTCATTTCTGAAGTTATAAAAACTCAAACACTGATATTGACACCCTTTACACCCCATATCTGTGAAGAGATTTGGGAAAAGCTAGGATTTGAGCCATTTATATCAAATTACCCCTGGCCCGAATACAAGGAAGAAATGATCGATAAAATTTCAGAAGAGAGTGAATACTACATTGAAGAAGTTGTTAATGACATAAGAGAGATAACAAATGTCCTATCAAGAGGAGAACAAAAAACTCTAGGAAGAATTGACATATTCACTGCAGAAAACTGGAAGTGGGACCTTATTGAAGCTATAAAAACAAAAGACAATATGGGTGAAGCTATTAAAACAGCAATGTCAAATGAGGATTTCAGAAAAAATGGAAAAGACGTAAATCTCATAATCCAAAGGTGCTTTAAGAACAGATACTTCCCGGAAAGATTTGATGAAAAAGAGGTACTTAACGAAGCAAAGGCATTTTTAAAGGAAGAATTCAAAACAGAGATTAACATAGACCCCTTAGAAGATCTTGGAAACGATAGGAAGAAAGCACTCCCAAGAAAACCAGGAATACATATCTATTTTAAATAATTCTTTTAATTTAACTAACAGAAATCAATTTATACTGGTATAGTGTTTGACATACCAAGAGGGAACGCCTATGCTAGGAACACTGATACAGCTTATAATTTTGTTTTTTGTAGTTATTGACCCTCTTGCAAGTTTCTTTGTTTTTTATGCTACTTCCTCGACGATGGTTCCAAAGGAAAGGCAAAAGACGGGCATACTTGCGATACTAATTGCTGTTTTACTATGTTTTTTGGTACTTATTTTGGGCCAGCGTTTGTTGGAACTATTCAGCACAACTCTGGACGAGTTTAGAATAGCCGGGGGAATAGTACTAACAATACTAGGAATAAAGATGGTCCTTGGTGAACCTCTGATAAATACTCATGAGAAAAAAGAGAACTCAGCTAGAGCTTTGGCTTCTATTATTGCAACACCCCTTATAACAGGGCCTGCCACAATATTTACAATAATCCTAGCAAGCAGCGACTATGGAAAAGTTCTAACAGGTCTTGCCGTGGGGATTGTTCTTTTAATAACAGTTTTATTATTCCTTATGTCAAATAAGGTAAAAAAAATATTGGGCGATACAGCAACTCAAGTTGCTACAACTATTCTTGGCCTTGTTACTCTTTCTTGGGGTGTGAAGTTCATAATTCTCGGTATAAAAAGTATATTCTAAACTATTAGATTTGGCCTAAATTCTCAGCTTAAACTAAAGAATAATTGTTGCAACAAGAATCAAAATACTTACACTTGCAATATCCATTACGCTTGTAAGTAAAGGTATTACCACATTATCAGGGTCAATATTTGTTCTTATTGAGAAATATGTAAGATAGTATGAAGTAAGCATTGCAGCAAATGAAGATATAATGGCTACAAATATGGATAATTTAAGAATTACAAAGAAAGCCATCTGAGGTATATCAAGTAGTGCTGACATCACAAAAGCAATTATGGCAAGTAAGGGGAATAGAATTATTGTAATTGCAAATGTATTGAAAAATTCTTTCAATATCTTTAACTTAGGTAGAAAAGTAATTTCTGCCTGACCTAAGTGAAAGCTTGTAGAAATTCTAGCCGATAGAATGCTCCCTATATTTCCATTTTCTGCATTAAAAAGAGGAGACAATACAAGCAATAAAGGAAAAATACCTATGAACTCTAAGTTTTTGTCAAGAAGTGAACCTGCAAGGGTACTCAAAAAAGCGCATATTGCTAGAAATGCCATGGATTCTTTTAATATTTTTTTTGCATAATAACTATTCCTAACAGAAAATAAAGAAAAAATAATTATAATGCCACTTATAATAAGGCTAGAGAATAACATGAATCCTTTGCTTAAAGAGAAAGATAGCGCCCCAATTGCGAAAAGGGATGCTACGTTTAAAATATCTCCAATTGACGCAATCAGCGGCGAGGATACATTGTCAGGATCAAGGCCTTTTTTAAAAGAGAGAATAGATACTAATAGTGTAGTTAAAATGAGACCAATTGCAGCAACAAGGGATGCAAATAATGAAATAAAAAACAGATGGACAAATCCTATCGTTTGATTACCAATGAGAAATCCCCCGATCATTGCAAAAAAAGCTATTACTGTGGCCATAACTACAGTCTGTATAAGGGAAGAATATACATTTTCTGCTATTAATTTTGATCCTCTCAGACTGGGAGTTATTTCACCAGTATGCAGGCCTGTTGAAATCCTTGATCCCATTGAAGCATAGATATTACCTCTCATGTCAATTGTGGCGGGAAGCATTGTCAATATTCCAGGCAATAAAATCAAGAAGCCAATCATCTTTGTGAGATAAATTCCTGCAAGAATATCGGCAAAAGCACAGATTATAAGTGCAAACATGCTCTGTTTAATTATTGTATAAAAATCAGAAAAATCCAGTTTCGGGAGCCATGCTACAAATCTCTTTGGAGAAACCTTTACTGGAAAGGTCTTTTTCTTTTTCAACTACATGCACTCCCCTTTTAAATGCCAATTTATGGATCAGAGATCCTCTTCGCCACGACCGATGACCCAATAAATCGTCTTCTTCCATTTTTCATCACTTAATTATAGCCTACATATTTTTAAAATACTTAAAAAGATTTCTGTAAAGATTTCTTTTGAATGCCTTTTGAGTATAAGAATAAGGTTTATAAATTTAGGCCGTGATTGTAATTTAATGAAGAGAATAAGGCCTTTTATCAAGAACAGCACTAAAGTTAGAGTTCTGACAAGATATCTGAATAACAACAGGGAAGTAAAGGAATACATGGAGAGAGTTAATCCTGTTTTTTATGAGATTTCGTTTCTTGACTGCTATGTTGAAAAAAGCATAAGCGAAGAGGTCAAAAAAACCTTGGAAGCATACGAAGGCCTTGAAATAACAACAGATGAAATCAAGGACAACAAATATACATTTTACATAGATAGCAAAGAAGGCGAGCCAATTATCTGGATGAAAAACGAAGATCAGAAGATTAGATTCTCCAAGATACCTGTAGAGTTATCATAGATGATATAAGATGAATTCAAAGTTTTTAGGATCTGTAAGGTTACATGCGCCTTACCACCCTTCTATAGTCATAAAACTTGACAAAATAGAGTTCAGAGTAGATAGCCCTTGTGGGGCAAAAAATGAAAACAAAGTATATCTTTTAACACATTTTCACTTTGACCATGTTAGGTCGTGTATGGCCGGTGGGGCAGACTTTCTAAGCCTTTCTGAAAATCCAATAAAAATCTATGCACCTTATGATGACAGAAAAGAGTATGGTGAAAATGAAAACGTTTTTGACATTCATTCTAAGATGATCAACTTCCATTCTAAAGGAAGGCGAAAACTTGTCCCAATTCAGGAGAATGAGAATCTTCGTTTCAATGGAACTACTGTTGTTCCTGTTCCCTTAAAACATACAGTGCCTAACTTTGGGTATTATATTAATAATTCGGAAACAAGTATCCTCATCACAGGAGACTGGGAAGGGTCAAATTACAAGAACAGGCGAAAGATAATTTCTTTGGCGCCGAGAGTATTAATCACGGAGTGCCGATACTTTTTTGAAGAGGAAATAGAGATTGCAGAGGAAAGAATGCATGTTCATGTAGAGGATATTCTTGACCTAAAGGAAGAATTAGAAAATACAATGATTATCCTAACCCATATCTCCCATAGATACCGTGACCTAGATGATATTGTCAAATTAACAAAAGAAAAGGACTTGATTCTAGCAAAGAACATATCGTTTAACAACGCCGGTTACCGCATCCGGGAACGATTCAAATAATTAACATAATCTATAAAGAATATTTGTTTTTCTAGATATTTGATAACAGTAAATTTTAAATAAAGCTAATTGAATAGATAATGTTGCACAGGTCGAAACTTCGCTGGTAACAAAGTCTTTCATTCCTTGCATCTGGGCCGCTTAGGCGGATTTGAGTATCACGCTCCACCCGCATACAAGGCTCTTGGACAAGGGTATTTCCGGGATGGCTAAGTCTTATCGGAAAATGTTTGAGTCACACTCGAACTTACCCGGTCCATGACATTGAAAAAATGTCTCTATCGGACACCGAAAGGCAATAGCCGCTTCGAGAAGTCGAAGCATCCGGCTATGAAAGACCTACTCCTCCGAAGCGACAAACTGTGCATTTTTTTCTTTTTGAATTAAAGTTTTGGTATTATTCATACAGATATTTACTAATCTTATAAGCCATTATAAGATAAGAAATCAACGTTGTTATCTAAGAAAAGAGCAAATAAATTTATTCTTCTCCCTAACATTCTGCTTAATTTTAAGACCATTATATTTCAAAAGATATTCTTAAATAATAAAAAGGCTTTAATTTATTAATAAGGTGGTGTATTGAAAATAGGAATAATAATTTCAGATAATGACCCGGAGAAATGTTGGAATGCATTTCGCTTTGGAAATTTCTGTCTTGGACAGAAAGATGAAACAAAAATTTTTCTCATGGGAAAAGGAGTTGAATATGAAAAAACTTCAAATGATAAATTCAACTCATTTGAGCAAGCGGAAAAGTTTCTCTCAGAAGGGGGAAATATACTTGCCTGTGGAACATGCATTAAGTCGAGAAATCAGAAGGATTCAGAGATGTGCCCACTATCTACAATGAAGGACGTTTATGACATTGTAATACAAAGTGACAGAGTAGTATGCTTTTAATAAAATATATTGTTTGATTTTTTATTAAAAAATTTTTCCACGTTGATTTTTATCGTGTTTCAATATCAAGAAAAGAGATGTTCAAATGAATTTAGATGATGTTTTTGGCCTTAATATTGAATTGTATGAAGAATGGTTTGCTAAAAACAATAACATAGTCAAGTCTGAAATTGAAGCGATAAAGCAATTATTGCCTAAATCTGGTGAAGGTATTGAAATCGGTGTTGGGACAGGAATCTTTGCATCGGCACTGGGCATTAAAACAGGCGTTGAACCTTCTGAAAGAATGAGAACGAAAGCAAGTGAAAGAGGTATAAATACAATCAATGCATATGCAGAGAATCTACCGATCCCCAATGAAACGTATGATTTTATTTTGATGGTTACTGTCGACTGTTTTTTCACCGATATTCTTCAAGCGTTAAAAGAGGCATATAGGGTACTCACAAAAGAAGGATTCTTAATCGTTGCATTTATAGATAAGAACACCCCTCTTGGGCAGATATATGAAGAAAAAAAAGCTTCCAATATATTTTACAAGAATGCAAGATTCCATTCTGATTCTGAGATAGAGAATCTCCTTAAAATGGCCAATTTTGAAATCATTGATAAAAGACAAACAGTTTTTAATCTAGAAAATATAATTCAAGAGATAAAACCTGATGTCGGTGAAGGTGTTTTTGCGATCGTCAAGGCAATTAAAAAGCATCGAAGCAAAAAGAGTTGTAAAGATGGCCCTACAGAGGTCCAATAAAGGTATGTTTTTTAAAGGATAAGAAAAAAATAGGGCTATGAAGCTAATCTTGTCTTTTTTTGTTTTTGCTATACTTGCCTTTTCAAGTCTTTCTCCACTTTCATCTGGAGATTCTGTTTTATATACTCTAGATGATGAATATATAGTCAAAGACCTCTCGTTTGATTCAAGTGTGGATAGTTTTTATATTGCAGGAGAAATAAAAGATAGTGATGATTCATTTATTATTAAGTCTAAAAATGGCCAGTTTTTAAGAGAACAGACAATTGGAAATTTTAAAATTTATAGAATTCTAAATGACAAGTACTCTAACACTTATTTATTGGGGGCTTCTGGAGACGGAAATAACACTCTTGTAAAACTTACATCAAGCCTCAGCAAAAGATGGGAAGTGAAAATAAAATTCTCAGATATGGATGCTTTATCTTCTTTTACAGTAAACGATAATCAGGAAGTTACTATTTTAGGCTATTCTACATACAAAAGAGAGTCGGATAGTTTTGTTATAAAAGTGGATCGAAACGGAAAAATCATTGCAGAGAAAATATTGAATATTGGCCCATTTGAAAGGCCTTATCAAATCTTAGAGAACGATCAAGGTAACTTTTATCTTACTGGTGAATCAAAAAATAACAACTATGATATGTTCGTCTGCAAGCTTAGCAAAGACTTTGAAACTCTTTGGGTTGACTATTTTGACAATGGAAATTGGGAAGATGGCGGTCTTTCTCTTGAATTAATTGGTGAAGATGTCGTTGCAACCGGCTATTCTGGAAAAGAAGGATGGTATGTTTTTGACACAGTTTTTTTTGAATATTCCAAAGACGGTAATGTGAGCACATTTACCAGAAAAAATCTTTCAGGAGGGAGTGACTGGATTAGGCAGTTTAAAAGAAACGGTGATTATTACTATGTCATTTTATGGGATATACTTACCGGGAAAGAATTCACCCTAAAGCTTGACTACTACTTTGACATATTGACAAAAAATGAAATTGCTAAAGAAGAAATCCCGCTAAAAATAATTAATATACATAATAAAACTTACTTTGTATTTTCAAAACAAAATGCAATCCATATAAGGGATTTAGGATAGCTTATTGAAGTTCTTCTTCATTTGCAATGTAGTAAACTGTTCTAAGGGGGATCTTTAAACTTTTTGATATCTCTTTTACAGGAACACCTAGCTCATACATTTTTTTTAATTTGCTGACTGTTTCGTCATCGTATTTGTTTGGTCTCCCAGCACCCTCTCCAAAAGGAACAAGAAGAACCCCAACGCGCTCCAATGCTTTTTTGACCCTAATTGATGTCAAGGAATAGAGACTTTTTGGGCAAAGAATATATTTTATATTTGGCGCATGCTCTAATACTTCAACCATAATGTCAACTGATGGCCTCATGTTGATATAAATTTTTTCGTCTTTGTTAGAAAGATCAATCCTTAACTTTTTTATAAGGTCTCTCTTATTTTTTGCGATTATCTTTTTCAATCTTGAGCCCCCTTAAGTTCTTGTAAAAATTTCTTTGTTATATCTTTTTTTTCACCAGTCTTGACTACTCTTTCAAGAAGATGCTTGCTCTCTTTAGGTATTACCCCATAATTTCCAGCCCTTATCAAAGCAGATTCAAATTCATTGTTATCTATAGAAAAAAATAGGAGGGTCTTGTCATAATCTTCTGACACTAAATAATATGAAATTGCAGCAACTAGGCTGTTCTTCTCTTTTAGATTCATATCTTTTAGTGTATTCATCATCCCTTCCTTCAATAGCACAGTCTTATAGAACCTACCTAACAATGCCTCATTTGGTTCTGGGTCAATTGTAGGAAATGGGCCTCCATATATCTTTCGCTCCATATAAGTTTTTTTCAGATAAAAGAGCGCTATGTCTTCGCATATTGCGTCGACTCCAAAAGGTGCATAAGCTATCGAGAGGACTTTTCTTATGTGTTTATCATATATTGGAGGCCTGCCCAGATCAATCGTTTCATCATAAAAATCACGCTTATATTGGGCATTTTCTTTTTTGAATGGAGAGTACTCTTTTGGGCCCCCCATCATCCCATATTCTTGAGGGATTCTCTTTTTAGAAGATGGCTTGCTCTTTGATTTATCCCCAAGCATGTCCATTATCTTCCTGTAATTCTCTCTCTCCTCTTTATTTAGGGAAAAAAGAGTCTTCATATACTCCCCCGAAAAAGAAAGGTATTTCATTATACCTAATCTATAGACACCATCCGGACTAAAAATAAATTTCCCTTCCCCGCCTTCCTCTGTAAACTTCAGGGCTTCATGCCCGACATATATTATGCCGTCCTTTTCAAATCCCATAGCATCAATTAGCTGACCTATGGCAACTCTGTGCGCTGCAATAGCATGCTGAATATTGTCAAAACAGATCTTTTTTTCCATTGCCCTTTTTCTGAAATAAGGATCCTGTGCATCCTTGATGCCTTTAATTACAAAATAAGGATTTTGATACCCCAAGAACTCTATCTTTCGCCTAATCGAGATTAATTCTTCATAATCTCTTTTTAGTTTTAGATACGTATCAAGAAAGTAGTTACTATCCTTCAATTTATCGGGGTTTACGCTATACTTTAACGTATCAAGATAACTAGAAATCCTTGATATTAGACTCATTTGTTTCGCCGGGATTTAATGTAATTGCAATAATCTTATAAGTCTATCCTTGAAAAAATATTGCAAAAAGTATATTAAAATTAAGAAAAAAATAAAAAACTAAAATTGTTTATATATCTTGAAATCAAGACCTAAGCTCTCAGGGGAATCTCTATTCCAAAAAACGATATAGTAAGTTCCTTTTTCTGGGACTGTCCATTTCAATTGTTCATAACTTCTTTCTCTATCGTTTGTTGAATCAAAGTATATTTTTCCTGAATAGTCTATAGGAGATTTTCTCCAGCCATTATATCCGTTTGTATCTAAAACATACATCTTAATAAATCTGTTTCTGTATTCATTCTGTCTAACACTATAGTAGATATGGATTACTTCCCCTTTCTGGAGAGTAGATGCATAAGCCCTCCATCCATCCTTACCAAAGCTTGTATTTGTTCCTTGGGCAATAACATACTCGTATTTCTGTAATTTTTCTCCAGAGGTTATTATCGCAGAAGAGTAGTATTGTACTTGGAAATTATTTCCATTGTGGATAATAAAGAAATATGCGCCGTCTAAAGGAAAAGTATATTCAAATTCTGATTTTGTACCCGAGTAGAACTTCAGATATTGATTATTTTTTTTCATGTTACTAAGGCCATACAAAGACAGATAGTTATGTTGTACGCTGTTTAAAATGTATGCATCAAAAGTTTCATTATCGATAGTTTCATAAGAAAATTTTACCTTACTACCTTTTGTTACGGGCATTGTATAAGATTTATAGTAAGTACCATTCAAAGTATATTTTTCATTGAAAAGTACCTCTCCAGTGCCTGAAGTGCTTGATTGTGAAGATGTATCTGTTTGTTGTTGTGTACCTGTAGATTGTTGGTTTGAGCCAGGTGTTGCACACATGGCTGCTAATCCTACTAATAATATCAATCCAAGAATAATGAATGTTCTTTTCATCGGAGATAATCGTCTTTCAAAGTTTAAATAGTTATCCGCTTCAGTAGCTATATAATCTCTGGAAAGGTCTTGAGTTTAATGGGCTTAGTTTTACAAATGAATTTAGGTCATATTTCTCTTTAGAATTCATATCTCCGGAATATTCGTTTAGAACGTTTGTTAAGAAATTAATGTCCCATTCATCAAGGGGAGATACTGAAACTCCCTTTCCGAGGTTATATTCATCAACATTTCCTCTAATGTATATGGCCCCTCCGTGCATCCCAACTCCAATGTAGTTGCTTTCAAGTTTAGTTTTGTTTTTACACAAAACAACTATGATGCCTGAAGCCATATACTCCCCAAGGAAATCCCCGGCATCCTCGCCTATTACTATGACGGGAATTTTTTCTCCAAATGCCTTCATATGGATTCCACATCTGTATCCAACTTTTCCCTTGACAAATATCTTTCCTCCCCTCATAGCATAGCCTAAGATATCTCCGGCATCACCATGGACAACTATCTTACCATTATTCATTGTATTTCCGACACAGTCTTGTATGTTGGAATTGACAAATATGTTTGGGCCGTCCATCATACCTCCCAGATCGTTTCCTGGTACACCATTTATTATTGCCCTTATCCCGTTCTTTACTCCAGCAAATAGATACCCTTGGCCATTTATATTGTTCATTACTACTTCTTTTTCACCATCTTCTATTGCCTTACGTATGGACTTGTTTACCTCAGTATAGTTAAGTCCTTTGCAATTTAGAATCATTTAATCCCTTCTGTGTATGATTTTACGATGACTTCCCTCATATCCCGAGGGAGGACATAAAAATTAATTTTGTTGTTTAATAACTCTTCTTTTATAGTAGAAACATCTAAGTTACTTCTGATAATATTGTTTAAAATTCCTGCGCGATCTATGTCCCCAAGAAGCGCTGCACCGATTAGTTTTTCCCCCCTGATCACAAGTTTTCTATAAACTTTCTTTTCAGGATCAAATAAGGACATTACTTCATCTTTTTCAGTAGGCGATAATAATCCCATTGTTATCATCTTGACATCAAATATTTTAAGAGAATTCATAGGGTAAACTGTTTCAATCTTGGAATTGCCACCTGACATGTTGATTCCTGCGGAATATCCTCCGCCGTAAGCATTTGGAAGAATGGGGATATTGCAATAGGCGTCTTCAATAGAATTATACATTTCAGTTACATCTCCTGCTGCAAAGACTTCATCTACATTGGTCCTCATATGCTCATCAACTATTATACCTTGATTGATTGAGAGTTCTGTTTTCTCAAATGGGGATATCTCAGGTTTTACGCCTTTGCAGGAGACTATTGCATCACACTTTATAGTTTCCTTGTCAAGTTTAAGCTCTATTTTTGAATCGATTTTCTTTGCACCAAGTATATTTCTTGAAAGCAACAAATTGACTCCTTTTTCTAAAATCTCTTTATTAAGGATTTCAGAAATCTTTTCATCTCCAAGAGAGCTTAATACCCCTTTGGAACTTACTATAAGGATCACTTCTTTTCCCATCTTATGCAGGTACTCGGATAACTTGGCCCCGATTAGCCCCCCTCCAAGAACTGCAATCTTGTCTTTATTAACTAGAGATTGTTTGAGTTTCAGTGCTTCATCAATATTTGTAAAAGAATAGATTTCTCCATCAAATCCTTTAAGTTTTGGTACATTTGCTTTAGTACCTGTAGCAATAAGCAATCTATCATATTTTATGCTGTCGTCTTCTAATACCAATAGTTTTTTGCTAAAGTCAACTGATTTTAGAGTCTTCCCCAGAATAGTTGATACATTATTATTAATGTAAAATTCTTCATTCCTATAATATATGCTCTTTAAGTTTTCTTGATTTAGCATTTTGTAAAGTTGAGGTTTTGAATAAGATATGCAATTTTCCTTAGAAATTAAGATTATTTCGCTTTTCTTATCATTATACCTTATGCCTTCAATAGCCCCAACTGCAGCTGTGCCATTCCCAATAATAACATATTTCATCTAATCAGCCTCATATACCAGTGCTTTGTTAGGGCAGTTAAGAACGCATATAGGTACTTCTTCGCCATGACAATGATCACATTTGAACGCCTTTTCGTCCCCCCTCTTTATAGCACCGAAAGGACAGACCATAACACACATCCAGCACCCAACACATCTTTCATTATCTATAATAACTGTTCCATCCTCGATTTTTATTGCCCCCATTGAACATGCTTTGATGCACAAGGGATCCTTGCAATTCATACACACAATTGATCCACATACATGTTCCTTTTGCTCAAATGCCATCCTTGAGGGTTCTTTTTCCTTTTCATATTTATATGCCAAAAGTATATCCCCTGACTTAGAGTGTTTAACATTACAGTATACTTCACATAATCTGCACCCGATGCAGAAATCTTCATTACATATTATTCTTCTCTTCATGCTCACATCCCCGCATGCTCAATGCCTAGTATCTTAGATTCCAATTCTGTAAGTCCAACTCCCCTTAATCTAAGCCTGTTTCCTCTAAGAGCTTCTATTGCATTTATCCCCATGCTTCCAAGAATTTCTTTTATTTCGAGGTTCCAGCTATTGACAAGATTTGTCAATTTCTCAGACCCTATTTCGGGATTTAATCTTCTTGTTAAAACTGGATCTTGAGTTGTAAGACCCCAGTTGCATTTTCCCTTGTAGCATTTCTGGCACAATGTACATCCCATCGCAATTAATGCTGCAGTAGCGATGTATACTGCATCTGCCCCCAAAGCCATTGCTTTGACAGCGTCTGCGCTTGACCTTATTCCGCCTGCGGCCACTATTGAAACTTCGTTTCGTATACTTTCATCTCTCAATCTTTGGTCTATCACAGCAAGTGCAACTTCAATAGGAATGCCTGTGTTATCCCGAATAACAGAAGGTGCAGCGCCTGTACCGCCCCTAAATCCATCAATGACGATAACGTCTGCACCTGCTCTAACAATTCCAGATGCTATAGCGGCAGAATTATGAACGGCTGCTATTTTTACAAAAACAGGTTTTTCATAATTAGTTGCTTCCTTAATCAGAGAAATAAGTTGTTTTAGGTCTTCAATGGAATATATGTCATGGTGTGGTGCAGGTGATATTGCATCTGTGCCTGAAGGAATCATCCTTGTCTCAGATATTTCTACTGTAACTTTTTCTCCAGGGAGGTGCCCACCAATGCCTGGTTTTGCCCCTTGGCCAATTTTAATTTCAATTGCTGCACAAGCAGCTAGGTAATCTGTATCGACTCCAAATCTTCCAGAAGCTACCTGGCCAATAGTATTTTTGCCATATTTGTACAGTTTTTTATGAAGTCCCCCTTCCCCGGTGTTATAAAATGTACCGAGTCTAGAGGCTGCAGATGCAAGAGATTCGCATGCGTTGAGGCTAATAGAACCATAAGACATAGCGGAAAACATAATTGGAGTTTCAAGTTTTATCTGAGGGGATAACTTAGTCTCAAGAGACATCTCCCCATTTTCCTCCTTAAGTAATATTCTGCCAGGCTTCTTACCCAAATATGTCCTTAGTTCCATCGGTTCCCTCAGAGGGTCAATTGGAGGATTTGTAACTTGAGAAGCATCGAGTAGCATTCTGTCCCAGTAAGAAACGTAAGCCTTATCGTTACCACTGCCAGTAAGTGTCATACCCCCAGTTTCAGCCTGTTTTTTTATACTATTAATAGTGTATGAGCTCCAATGAAAGTTATCTTTGTAAAGGGCATTATTTTTAGTTATAGTCAAAGCATCTGTTGGACACATCATTTCACACCTATGGCATCCAACACACTTGTCATTGTAAATACGGATTAAATCAAAATCCTCAAAGTACTTGAAGACCTCTTCAGAACACTGCCTTACACAGACCTTACATTTGATGCATCTGTCTTCATTTTTATCTACAATAAATTCAGGAATAACGCTAGACATATTTACCATCCAACAAAGCTATTGCGGGCTCTCCACCTTTTGGCCTGTAAACTGAATCAAGATCAGGACAAATTTTCCTCACTGCACATTCTTCACTTGACATGTAGACTGTATTCTCACTTTTTCCTACAAGAAGTGGCCTGAGTTTTAATCTATCCCCGAGACCCATTATACCATTTTCAAATCCTAGAATAACAGAAAATGGCCCTGTGAGTAGCGCCCCGGCATAGGTCATTCTCAACGCTTTTAACAACTCTCTCTTTTTTTCTTCCATTCTGTCTATATCTACCCACATTGGGCTTGCAAGAATCTTTGATGCTAGAGATAGAGTAAGATTATTCTTTCTAACTAAAAAATCAAAAAGATAAGTTATTACTTCAGTATCTGTTACAAGATTGCATTTGTAACCGTACATCTCAAGATACCTTCTGTTGGTATCATAAGAAGATATTTCGCCGTTATGGACTATAGTCCAGTCAAGCAATCCAAAAGGGTGCGCTCCGCCCCACCATCCAGGAGTATTAGTGGGGAATCTTCCGTGCGCGGTCCATATATAACCTTTGTAATCTTCAAGACGGTAGAATCTACTGATGTCTTCAGGGTACCCCACGCCTTTGAATACCCCCATGTTTTTTCCGCTTGAAATTACATATGCACCTTCAATGTTATTATTAATATCCATTACAGCCTTGAAAGTTTCTTCTCTTTCGGAATCTTTGGACAAAATATTCCTATTTTTAACAAAATATCGCCACAATAATGGCTTATTAGGAAGATTAATAGAATTATCAGTTCTAATCTTTTCATCGTATTCAATTAGAAAGTGTTTATTAATTAATTCTTCAGTTTCCTCTTTTGCCTTGACAGAATCAAAAAATAAATGTAATGCATAATCATCTGGATAGTCTGGGTATATCCCATATCCAGAAAAACCCCCGCCTAGGCCATTTGCCCTATCATGGAGAACAGAAATTGCTTCAGTGATGACACTGCCACTGACCTTTTCTCCGTCAGTATTGATTAATCCGAATATAGAACAGCCTGAAATATCCTTTTCTCTCGGAAATTTGTTCATAATAAAAGCTTAAAAGAAAATATATATATTAATTTCTATTAATAACTGGCCATTTTGAGCCAAAAAATAAATAAAGTATACCTATTAAGGACATATTAATAAGATAAGCTTATGCTACATTAGCCCTTTTATGTTTCCTTTGTCATCAATATCCATTTTTACAGCTGCCGGTGATCTTGAAAGACCAGGCATTAGGGTAATATTACCGCAAATTATAACAATATATCCAGCCCCACTTGCAAGTTCAACATCTGTTACTTCAAGATCAAAAGGAGGAGGAACTCCAATTAGATTCTTATCATCAGATAAAGACATTTGAGTTTTAGCAATGCATACCGGCAGATTTCCATATCCAAGTTTTTTATATAATTCAATTTTTTTCTTGGGTTTTGTTTCAAATATTACACGTTTTGCACCGTAGATTTTTTTAGCAATTATCTCTACCTTTTTTTCAATATCGTCAGTTAGTTCGTAAAGTGGCTTGAAATTATTCTTTTGCTTTGACAATTCCAATACTATATTTGCAAGTTCTATTCCACCATTGCCCCCTTCTGAAAACATTTTGGATAAAGTCACGGGCACTTCCTTCTTTGCACAAAGAGACTTTATCATTTCAATTTCCTGATCTCTGTCAAAATTAAACTTATTAATTGATACAACTACTGGAATTCCAAATAATTTGAGATTGTCAATATGTTTTTCAACATTTTTTAGGCCTTTTAAGAAAGCTTCTTCATCGTGATAGGTAATAATATCCTTTAATCCGCCATGGTACTTTATTGCCTTGCATGTGACGACTAATACTACCACAGAAGGGGAAAAATTACCTTTTCTTGAAACGATGTTAAGGAATTTTTCTGCACCTAAGTCTGCACCGAATCCAGCTTCAATTATGACAAAATCAGCCAATTTAAGGGCGATATTGGTCGCAATTATCGAATTTGTACCAATTGATATATTGGCAAAAGGCCCACCGTGTATAATTGCAGGCGTGTGCTCAATTGTCTGAACAAGGTTTGGTTTAAGTGCTTCTTTTAATATTGCTGCCAGTGCACCTTCAACTTTTAATTTTCCCGCGTTTATGGGATTGCCTTTTCTGTCAAATGCAATGGTAATGTTAGAGAGTCTTTCTTTAAGGTCTGCTATATCCTTTGAAAGACACACAATTGACATTATTTCTGATGCTGCAGTAATAATAAATTTAGATTCACGAGGTATACCATTTCCAGAACCCCCAAGACCAATAACGATATTTCTCAAGGCTCTGTCATTCATATCGATGGCCCTAGGCCACACAATATTATTAATATCAATGTCAAGTTCATTACCCATCAAGATATGTGTATCGAGCATGGCCGCCAGAAGGTTATGTGCAGCTTGGACTGCATGAATATCGCCTGTGAAATGTAAGTTAATATCCTCCATTGGAAGGATTTGTGAACGTCCACCGCCTGTGGCCCCCCCTTTTACACCAAACACAGGGCCCATCGAAGGCTCTCTTAGGGTAATCATTGTTTTTTTTCCAAGAATTGATAGAGCTTGACCCAATCCTATAGTGGTAAGTGTCTTCCCTTCACCATAAGGTGTTGGATTCATCGCAGTTACTAAAATTAAACTACCCTTAGTATTTTTTTCATTAGACTCCAAGATTGACAAATCTATTTTTGCTTTGTGCTTTCCAAACAATTCAAGATATTTCTCACTAATCCCTGCTTTTTCGGCGATTTTTTCTATAGGCCAGATTTGTGCTTTGTTTGCTATGTCGATGTCACTTTCCATCTTAACCATCTTGATTTCAAATTCAATTGTAAATCTTTTTAAAAAGTTTTCGTTATTTAGTTTATGGTTTCTAAGTCTGAGCTAAGAGCCAGAATAAAAGAAGAAATGGCGAACCTGGATTATGCTAAAAAGGGCATTATGGATGAGAAAATAAGGAATACTATCTATAGTCTCAAGGAATATCGTTTGGCAAACACTATTTTTACTTATGTTTCAAAGGATAAAGAAGTAGATACAATTGATCTGATCACTCATTCAATGACTCTTGGAAAGGCCGTTTGTGTTCCTTTGACTAAAAAAGAGGATAATTCTCTTGAAATACGAGAAATTGAAGAATTGAGGGATCTAAAAATCGGAAACTTCGATATCCTTGAACCAAATGAGAACACTAAAAGTACCAATCCTAAAGAAATTGAATTATTTTTTATTCCCGGCCTTGCCTTTGGGGCCGGGTGCGAGAGGCTCGGAAGAGGTGGAGGTTATTTTGATAGGTTCTTAATGAACTCTAAAGGTCTTAAAGTCGGTCTTGCTTATGAATTTCAGATTTTTGATTCATTGCCTGTTCAAAAACATGATATCAAAATGGACATGATTATTACTAATAAACGAATCATCAGCCGCGTTTAATAGAATAAACAAGAATTATTGCCGGAAAGAGGATCATTGAAGCGAACGGATTTATTGCGAAAAATGATGCAAGTGCGGGAAGACTTGAACCTGTTATTGTAGAAAGGTCTTGGCTTAGGGAAAACGTAGAGAATAATGTCCCTCTCTTTGTAACTTCTATTACCTCGCACAAGAAGGAATAACACCAAACATCAATGAATGCCCCGGCCAATCCAATAAGGCCCGAACATATAAAGAATAAGACAATATTGTTGGAAAAAATTAATAACGTAATCCCAGCTATATGGATTAATGCACCCCATTTAATCCACATTCTTTTACTTTCAATCTTTGCATAACGCCCTATAAGAATCTCAGAAAGCCCAAAAACAAGTGATTCAAATGCAACAATCAATGAAACTATGGACCCGGCCATTCCAAGTTTTCCTATGGCAAATCTTACAAAGAATATCAAAAATGCTGTGAACACTGCTATATCAAATGTCTTGTATACTAAAGGATCTAATACTTTTTTCAGTGTCTGAATTGAGGGGTAGCTCTTTTCCCTTAATTCAAATTTGAATTCCTTCATGGAGAATACATAAATTACTGTTATAGATAATCCGATTAAAAATAATGAATAGAAAGCTCCTTTTAATCCCAGTATATCGACAAATATTCCGGGAAGCAAAAGACCAAAAACCCATCCCAATCCAGTAACTCCTCCAAAAATACTGACTTTCCTCTCAGGTTTTTGTGTTATAGGTCTAAGCGAGAAAATTATCACAACAGTCAAGAAGGTAGCAAGAGAAACTGCAACTAATACTTGAAGTAGCGCCAGATACAGAAGATTACCAGTAAAGGAAATGAGAAAAGCGGATACTGAGGATAGTGCCAAAGCAACTAGCAATAAGTACCTCTCCCCGATTCTGTCCGATAGAGCGCCGATTAACGGTTTAAGAAAAAATGAAACACCATCGCCGATAACGAATAATAATGCGTAGGGCAGTAAAGATATCCCTAGCGTGGTAAAATAAATACTAAAAAGAACCATTGTGAATCCATGAAAAAATGATTTATAGAATCCCAACATTGAGCCAAAAAATAATCTCTTAGTTTCAACTGCCAAGTAATTTCCTTCCTTTCAATATGTATCCCGCTATATATATGGATCCAGTGATTAGTAATTTTTCATCTTTTTTAAGGTTTGACACACAATAATCAAAAGCTTTGAGGGGATCGTCAAAAGAGCTAATATCGTTGAAATACATCCTTGCTTTTTCTTCAAGAATATTAATATTTGCACATCTCGGAGGGATTGTTGTCAAGACTATTCTTTTTGAAATTTTGGAAAATTCATTTAAAATTCCGTCAATATCCTTATCTACAGATATCCCAACAAGCAAAAGTGTTTTTGAATCTGCAAATAAACTGTTATAAGTTTCTGAAAGAGATTTGGCACCAGCTGGATTGTGTGCGACGTCAACTAAAATCATTGGATTTCTCCTCAATACCTGGAAGCGCCCCGGCCAAATAGATTTTTCAAGGCCTTTCCTGATGGAATCTTCGTTTAGTTCAAATCCAAGAGAAGACATAGATTCCGCCAAATTAATTGCACATGCTGCATTTGCTATTTGGTGCCTTCCTATCATCCTAATTTTAACATCTTTAAAGAAATTATCACTAGAGCGGTAATCAAAAACAGAGCCTTCAAAGCTAATTTTTTTCTCAATTGCTTCAAAATCTCTATTAAATAATTTTAATGTAGCACCTTTCTCTATGCAGATTTTTTCTAACAAAGGTGCCAATTCTAAATCAATGCAAGAAGAAACTAATGATCCTTTTTTTATTATTCCCGCTTTTTCAATTAGTATCTCTTGTTTACTGTGGCCCAATACTTCCTGGTGGTCAAGTGAGATATTTGTTATTGCAACAGATTTACCGTTTAGTATATTGGTCGCATCGAGCCTCCCCCCAAGGCCAACTTCAGAAACTATAACATCGACTTTTTTCTCGGCAAAATAGATGATAGAAACGGCGGTTAGAACTTCAAAAAAAGTTGGACTTCCGATTTCCATCAATTTTTCTGCTTCTTCACAATATGATTTTAATTCTGAAAGGATTCTATCAAAATCTTTTGAAGAAATATTTTTATCTCCAATTTTTATCCGCTCGTATATATCGATCAGATGAGGGGATATGTAAGACCCCACTTTGTAGTTGGATTGAGAAAATATTTCAGAAATAAAAGTAACAACAGAACCTTTCCCATTTGTTCCTGCTACGTGGACTACAGGTATATCTTCCCAGCTTATTCTACTTTTTTCAAGAAGAAATCTTATTCTTTCAAGCCCAAGTTTTGAATTTAATCGTTCAAATCCTGGCTTAGACCCAATAAGCTTTAACGTCTCTAGAAAATCATCTTGCACAATCGTTCTGTTTTATGAAGCAGATTATAAGGTTTTCCAGAAGCATAGCTCTTGTCATAGGGCCAACTCCACCGGGAACTGGAGTGATATAAGATGTTTTCTTACTGACCTCGTCGTACTTGACATCACCTTTAATGCCATCCACGTCACGAGTGATCCCAACATCAACTACAACGGCCCCTTCTTTTACCATATCCGCAGTCAAAAAGTCTGTTTTCCCAACTCCAACTACAACTATGTCGGCATGCTTTGTCTTTTCTTTCAATTCTTTTGTTTTGCTATGGACTACAGTAACTGTTCCGCCCCTATTTATCATCATGGCTGCCAAAGGCTTTCCAATAATATTGCTTCTGTTAATTATTGTTATGTCTGCACCTTCTATTGGTATATTATATTCGTCCAGAATTTTAACTACCCCTTTAGGGGTGCATGGAAATATGTCTGATATATTTAGGAGTATCCTGCCAACGTTGATGGGTGTAAATCCATCAACATCTTTTATGGGGTCGATTCTTTCCAATACCTTGTTGCTGTCAATATGTTTTGGTAAAGGTAACTGGACAAGAATACCGTGAATATCCGTTCTTTTATTCAATTTATCAATTAGTGAAAGAAGATCCTCTTCAGAAATATCATCATAATAGAATTCTTCGTAGTCAATCCCAATCTTCTCTGAATCCTTCTTCTTTAGATTAACATAAACTCTAGATGCAGGATCATCGCCTACCAAAACAGTTGCCAGTTTGGGGTGAAGGCCATTTTTTTTATATTCTGATACTTTTTCTGAAAGCTCATTTGCTACTTTGAGAGATAAGGCCTTACCGTCTAGTATTTTTGTGATCATAGATTTATGGGGAATTTTTTGCAGAGATCCCTTACCTCCGCTCTTACTTTTTCAGGGGTGCAATCGTCCTTCTTCTGAAGCACTCTGTGAATCATTCCAGCTATCTGTTTCATTTCTGGTTCCTTCATTCCTCGGGAAGTAATTGCAGGAACACCTAGTCTAAGCCCAGAAGTAACATTAGGTGGCTTTGGATCATATGGTATGACATTTCTATTTGCTGTAATGCCGGCAGACTCCAGTAACTCTTGGGCTTCTTTTCCTGTTATGTCATTTTTTCTTAAATCCATCAAGAGTAAGTGATTATCAGTTCCGCCTGTAATAAGCTCATATCCCAAAGACATTAGTTCATCAGATAGAACTTTACAATTATTTACAATTTGTCTTTGGTAGTTAATGAAATCTTCACCCATAGCTTCTTTGAAGCAAACTGCTTTTGCGGCAATTGTATGCATCATAGGGCCCCCTTGGGCAAATGGGAATACAGCTTTATCAATTGCCTTTTTGTGTTCTTCTGTGCAGAGTATTAGTCCCCCCCTTGGGCCCCTTAGAGTCTTGTGAGTGGTAGATGTTACAAAATCACAGTAAGGAACTGGAGACTTATGGAATCCACATGCAACAAGTCCTGCAATGTGCGCCATATCTGCCATCAAAAGAGCGCCTACTTCATCTGCAATTTCTCTAAATCCTTTGAAATCGATCTCCCTTGGATAAGAACTCGCACCTGTTACAATAAGTTTAGGTTTTAATTCAATGGCTTTTTGTCTCACTTCATTTAAATCGATTCTATATGTATTTTTATTAACGCCATAAAACTGAAAGTTGTAAAATTTCCCAGAAAAATTAACAGGGGATCCGTGCGATAAATGCCCCCCACATGATAGGTCCATTCCAAGAACAGTATCGCCAACATCTAAACATGAAAAATATACCGCCATATTAGCCTGTGTTCCTGAGTGAGCCTGCACGTTTGCATGGTCTGCTTTAAAAAGTTTTTTTGCCCTTTCGATGGCGAGAGATTCTGCAACATCAACAAATTTGCATCCGCCATAATACCTTTTCCCAGGGTAACCTTCGGCGTATTTATTTGTCATAACAGACCTTTGTGCTTCAAGAACTGCGTTGCTTGTAAAATTCTCGCTCGCTATAAGTTCAAGCCCTTCATTTTGGCGATTTTTTTCATCTTCAATTGCATTAAAAATTTCGACATCAACTTGATCCAATGATTTCATAAAATCACGACTATGATTACAAATGCCTAAATCTCTTATAAATATTTTGCTATTTGCTAATATCAAGATATTCGCATATTGCTATTTTATGGCAATAATGTTTCATAATAGTTAATTTTATATACTGATTAGGTAGGATAATATATTATTCTGGCATGAAATAGAGGAATTACTATGGTAAAAGATATTTGTATCTTAAGGGGAAGAACTATTGATGAGCAAGAAAAATTAATCATCAAAGCTTTAATAAGAAATCCCAGAAGCAGCGATAATCAAATAAGCAAGGCGACAAGAGTTCCCGTAAGAACTGTCTATAGAAAAAGGAAAAAACTAGAAGAAGAAGGCATTGTCCATTACTATCTAAATGTAAATTTGGATAAATCAGGTATCGGAAAAATAAATGCCAGACATCTCTATATCATTAAATTTAAACTTGGTCTCCCCTACACTCAATTTATTAGGGAAATTAATGAAGAAAACAATGTAAGAACCGTCTTCACTGAACATATATACCAATCTTTCCTTGCAGAAGTCGATGGAAGAGTTGCTCTTGTAATGATTTTAGAAGGAGAAAGAGACGAGGATATAGTCGAAAACTTTAACAAAATCATAGTCCCATCCTTAAAGAAGAATCATGGCGCTGATTCAATTGAAGATGTGCAGACAATAAGACTTTCAGATCCGATAAGATTCTTCCATAATTATCTGCCAATGTTAAACATTAAAAATGGAAGAATAAGGGATGACTGGAGAGACGAACTACTCTTTATTACCTAATTTTTTTTGATTATTTTAGGCCATTTTATCTTTTTTTTAGTCCTTATTAGACCTAAATTAGCCATTAAATAACAGTAAGTATTAAATACTAGATGATACTTCTTTTTTCTATCAAATACCTAGACAAATGGGTAAATATAAAAAATATTATTGGAGGAATAAAATGGACAAAGAGCAGGTAAAGAAGATAATTAAAGAAAAGAACATAAAATACGTAAGATTGCAATTTGTGGACATGCTTGGAATACCAAAGAATTTTTCAATATCTGTAGACCTTCTAGACTCTGTATTTGAATCTGGAATGGGTTTTGATAGTTCTTCGATTAAGGGATTTACAGATATATCTAACAGTGACAGTGTTTTAATGCCCGATCCAGACACATTCAAGATAATCCCATGGCTTGATGAAGCAAGAATAATCTGTGATGTATGTTACCCAACAACATTGAAACCTTTTGAAGGTGACCCAAGGAGTCTTTTGAAAAAAGAAATACAAAAGCTTGCAGAAGATAAAATGGAATTTTATGTTGGGCCCGAAATAGAATTTCACTTATTAAAAGAAGAAAATGGAAAACTTGTACCACATGACGCAGGAGGATATGCAGATTTTTCACCTCTCGACTTAGGGGAAGAAATCAGAAACAAAGCCGGATTATACATGCAAATGATGGGTGTTAAAAGTGAGATCACCCACCACGAAGTAGGGCATGGCCAGCACGAAATTGATTTTAGATTTAAAGAAAGTGCTCTTGAAGCAGCAGATGACGTTATCACATACAAACAGGTTGTGAAAAACATAGCAGCTAAAGAAGGTCTTGTAGTTACTTATATGCCAAAACCATTCTACGGCCAAGCTGGAAACGGTATGCACTGCCACCAAAGTGTATTCCAAAACGGTAGAAACATATTTTACAACCCAAAGACAAAGAATTTGTCAGACAAGGGTAGATGGTACATAGGTGGAATTTTAAAGCATGCTAAAGCTCTTACTGCTATTTGTTCTCCATCTGTCAACTCCTATAAGAGATTAGTTCCAGGATATGAAGCGCCTGTTTATATCTCGTGGGGATGGGCTAACAGGACAACACTAGTAAGATTACCTGGATACGACCCAACTAATGAAAAGGCTTTGAGGCTAGAGTTTAGATCTCCTGACCCAACATGTAACCCCTACCTTGCATTTACAGCTATGCTAAAAGCTGGAATGGATGGAATTGAAAATCAGATTGAGCCTCCTGAACCAGTTGACTATGATATATTCGAGTTATCATTGGCCGAGTTAGAGGAAAGAGGCATAGAAACCTTACCAATAAACCTTGGAGAGGCAATAAAAGAACTAGAAAATGATAAGGTTGTAAGAAACTCCCTTGGAAAGCATATATACGAGAAATACATGGAACACAAGAAGAAGGTCTGGAAAGACTACTCAATGTATGTCACCGACTGGGAATTCCAAAAATACCTTAGATATTAATAATATTTTATTTTTTCTTATATTTTTTAAAAAATTAATTCTAATAAAAATCGCTATTTATTTAAAAATATAGTAAATCAAATCTAAAATCTTTTATATTTAAAGCACTTTTACAATACAGATGTTATACCTTATAGGCCTTGGACTGTCAGAAAAAGACCTTTCATTGAAAGCTTTTGAATTATTAGGTAAAATCAATAATATTTACGTGGATACTTACACTAATTATTTTGATTTTGATCTTCTATGGCTCGAAAAGGCCCTAAATAAAGAAGTGATCCCTCTCTCTAGAGATGACATAGAAAAGAATCCAACTTTTCTGGAAACTGCAAAATCTGAGGATGTTGCACTTCTTATATCAGGAGACCCTCTTGTCGCAACAACCCATACAGATATCCTGTTAAGAGCTATTAAAAAGGGAGTTAAAACAAAAGTATTTCACGCTTCATCAATTTATTCAGCGATTGCTGAAACAGGACTTCACATTTATAGATTTGGAAAAACTGCCAGTATTCCTTACCCCGAGGAAAACTTCTTCCCAAGAAGCTTTTATGACGTTATAATTGAAAATAAAGAAAGAAACCTCCATACAATGCTGTTGCTCGATGTAAAGCGGGAGAAAAATCTCTTTATGAATCCAAAAGAAGCAATGGATATATTAAAAAAGATTGATGAAAACAAAAATATTAAAGAAATTATTGTAATTTCAAGGATTAGTCACGATGACCAAAGAATCATATATGGAAATATGGATGAATTAGCCGGATTCGATAATGAATTCTACGGTTTGCCCCCCCATACTTTAGTTGTTCCTGCAGAGTTGCACTTTGCTGAAGAAGAATATCTCTTAAGCCTTGCAGAAATATATAAAAACAGTAAAAATAAATAAAAAATATTACTATAATAAAATAGCCTTGGTGTTATTATTATGCCATTTGAAAACAAGAAAATAGATGAATTGGCTGAAAAAATATCCAAAGTTGAAACGTCTAACGAAGAGAGAATTGTTGAAGTGTCTAGACTGCTTGACGGGTATAAAGAATTTCTCGATAGATTAAAATCACATAATGTTGAAGCTATTAAACAGTGGGAAATTGAAAACTTTGAAGAAAAACTTCAGCAGATTATAGAAAATGTAGATGTTATTAGCGATAAAGAGAGAACTGAACTAGAGGAACAACAAATCTATGACGATATTGATGAGCTAAAAGTTATTGTCTGGGATATTCAGAAAAAGATTGACTCAAATTTGTTAGAGCTTAAACATAGGATCGATGAAACAGAGAAAGAGCAGGAACTTTCACTTCTTAATTTTTTAAGAAAAGTAAAAAATAAAGAGGAAGCTTTTACAGATGAGTATATCCTTGACAATTACACTGAAGTCCTTGAAATATTCTCGCTCCTTGATGTAGAAAATAAGAAACTTCCAAAAAATATATCCCCCGAGATTGAAAGTGAGATAAACAGGTACTTATCAAAGATTGAAGAAAAACTTGAGAAAGCAGAGAACTTTCTCAAAAAAGATTATGAGATGTTTCTAAAGGAAATAGAGGAAAAGAACAGGTGTTTGAATACTCAATACATCTCTGAAAACTTTGATGAAACTAGAGAAATTTACTCTTCATTGCTTGAAAAGAAGAGACTGCTTAAAGGTGGAAGAGCCACCCTTATTGATAATAATCTTAAAATTTTAAGTGAGAGGATAAAAGAAATAGAAGACAGGAAAAGAATTGATCTCTTAACTATACTTGATGAAGTTGAAAAACTTCTTCCTATTTTTACAGAAGAATATATATTAGAAAATCCCATGGATTCGAGGGCAGTTTATGAGAAGTATAGCAAAATAGGAAATTCTCTGAAAGGAACAATCGACTCTAAGATTGAAGAAAAAGTTAGAGACTCTATCGATAACTTGCTTTCAAGGATTGAAAATGTTGAAAAACGAGAAATTGAAAATCTTTCTTTTGTCTATGACAGGACTGGAAGGGCTCTTGAAAAATATACTGAGGATTACATTGCAGGAAATTTATCCGAGGCAGAGAGGACTTATGTTGCATTGTCAAGAGATATGGAAAGATTATACCCAAGATTTTCCAATGACTTGAGTAAGAATATTGAGAAAAACTTAAACGATTTGTACTTGAGAGTTAAAAATATTGAAGCAATCAAGAAAAGAGAACTTGAGAACTTTTTAGAGAATTCGTACAAAGCTTTAGAAGAATTTGATTATTCTAAGATCAATACAGATTTAGAGTCTGCTAGACAGATGTATCACAAACTTCTTGAAGAAAAAAGTAGATTGCCTGCAGACCTTGAGATTGTAATTGAAAGTAATCTATCTGAGATACAGGAAAAAGTTATCAAAACTGAAGAAGCCAAAATCAAGATATTAGAGGATTTCCTGGAGAAGACGATTAATACTTTAGAAGAATATCCCAAGGAGCATATAGATGCGAACATAAAAGAAGCAGTTTTTCTATATAATAGCCTTAGAAGAGAGCAAAAAAATCTCCCCGTGGGAGTTGACTATGAACTTGAAAAGGCAATCAATGTAAACCTTAATGCCTTTGATAACAGAATAAAAGAAATCGAAGATGGAAAGAAGGGTTACGTTGATGAATTTATTGAATACCTCAATAAGAAAATGGGAGACTTCACAGAAGAAAAAATATTGGACAATTTAATAAAAGCAAAGGAAGAGTTCCAGAATCTTTTGAAGGAAAAAGAAGACATTGTAGTATTTGCAAATTCAGAGCAAGAAATCGAGATTGAAAGAAAGATAGAAAAAATAAGCGCAGTGCTAAAAGATGTACAGGGGGACGAACTCCAAAAGATTGATATTCTTCTGAGAAGGGCACAGACTTTTGACATTAAATTTGATCAGGGATACATAAACTCAAATCTCTTTGAGGTAAGGGACCTTTACAAAGACCTAATGAAAACAAGAAATGAAATCCTTTCTATAATAGCCGAAGATAAGAGGGATGAAATTGATGAAATCCTTGCAAGGCTAAAGAAAAGAGTAGAGCACGCTGAAATAGTGAAAGAAGAAGAGCTTCAATACTTTATTAGAAGAGTTAAAGGATTATTAGATAAGTACAGTTTCGCACAGGTTCTAAGAAGCACAGCTGAAGCTAAAGACGAGTACCAGACCTTGATTAAAGAAAAGCAGGGACTGTTACTAGAGTATGATGATCAGCTAAGGCTTGAAATAGAGGCCTTGATGTCTGAATTCAGCAATAGAATAAAGGACGCTGAAAAAGAGATTGTCCAGAGCAAGATCGATAAGATTGTCAACAAGATTGGTGGCTTCATTACAAGATATTCCTATGTTGAGCCGTCAGATAAGGCCCTAGTTATGGAAATGATAGGCGAATACAAGGACATAGTTGCTAATTATAAACAGTTTGAAAATGAACTGGATATGAAATCTCAAGAGCTCTTAAAAGAGAGAATCCAACAGTGCCAGAATCTCATAAAACAGATAGATTACGAAATACAGTATGAAAGGGACATCATGGAGATAAGGGAAGGCTGCTCAGAATTTATAAAAATGTACAAGGACAGAGAAGTCCTCCTCTCTAAGATATGGGACGCCCAGAACAGATACAATTCTCTGCTTCAAAAATTTGAAAGCATACCCTTCCATAAGGATTCTGCGACTGAACACGAGATAGTAAAGAAGTTACAGATTTGTTACGGATTAATTGATAAATCCTTTAAGGGACTTTAAAGAGATAAAGATCACATGATATTGAAAACTTCCAAGGAGATTCTAGGAGATATTATTCTCTGTGATCATTGCCTTGGAAGACAGTTTGGAAAGATTTCGACATCTACAAATGAAAGAAGGGGCAAAGTAATAAGAAATTTATTGAATTGTTTGAATCCTGAACTATCAACTAATTTTAACAAACAAAAGCCTTGTTTTCTTTGCGACAATATTTTCGAAAGAACAGAGGACATTGTAAAAAGTATATCTCCTGATTTTGAGTTTTTTACATTTCATGCAGGTACAAAGATTCCAGAAGAGATCATGAAAAAAGAGGAAATGTTCAAAGAGAAATATTGTCTTCAATACCAGGAAAGCATCAAACAGGAACTGAATAGAGAACTTGGGAAAGAGATAGGGGCGATCATAGGGAAGGAGTTCAAAAGAGAAAAAGAAGACGTAACTATACTTCTGCACCCATACGATTCAAAAGTGGAGTATGTTATTAATCCATTATTTATTTATGGCCGGTATAACAAGCTAGTTAGGGGAATCCCGCAGACCAAATGGTTTTGCACAAAGTGTAAAGGTCGTGGATGCGCAAAGTGTGGCAATACAGGAAAAATGTATGATATAAGCGTTGAGGAGTTGATATCCGAGTTGTTCTTAAAAGAAACTAAAGGTGCGGATTCATCTTTTCATGGCGCAGGTAGGGAAGACATCGATGTTTTAATGCTTGGGACCGGTAGACCTTTTGTTCTTGAAATAAAATCCCCAAAAATCCGAGATATCGATCTTCAAAAGCTTGAACTAGAAGTAAATCAAATGAATGAAGGAAAAGTGAGAATTTCAGGTCTTTGCTTTGTTGAAAAAGAGATAGTTGAAAAAATAAAAAATACCCACATGAGAAAAACTTACTTGGCAGAGATTGATGCATGTCTAACGGAAGAAGAAAAGAAAAAAATTGAGGAATTTTTCATAGACAGAGACATATATCAAGAGACCCCAAACAGAGTTGTGCATAGAAGAGCGGATAAAACAAGAATTAGAAAGGTTTATAAAGTTCTTACCTCTAAGGAAAATTGCTCGTCACTAGAGATATACTGTGATGGTGGACTTTATATAAAAGAACTTATCTCTGGGGATGAGGAGAGAACAAATCCCAGTATTGCAGAATTATTGGGTAAGAATATAAAGTGTGTATTGCTAAATGTAATTAGTATTGAAGAGAAGGTGTAATAATGGCTAGAAAATCTCATGGTTTCAGAATAAAGACAAGAGGTAAACTATCAAAAGATGTGAGAACAAGGGGAAAGGTCCCCGTATCAAGGATCCTTCAGGTATTTAATGTAGGAGACCCTGTTCACGTTATTTTAGAACCGTCTGTCCACAAAGGCATGCCCTTCCCAAGATTTCACGGGAAAACAGGCAAGGTAATTGGAAAGAGGGGTTCAGCTTATCTACTTTCTGTAATGGATGGAAATAAAGAAAAGACTGTTATTTCAAGACCTGAACATATGAAGAAACAGGTATTTTAAAGAGGTTCTTTCATGATAGGAAAGGAAATAATCTCTGAAGATATTGTTCCAATAACAAAAGTAAAAGAGATACTTTCCAGTAGAGCTGAAAAAATCGAATTGGGATATGAACAAGGAATTTCATTAGATTATACAAATAAATTCAGCAAAATGGAAATTGAGGATATAGAAAAAGTTGCTGCAGAACTTACAGAAAAAGTTCCAAGATTAAAAAAGGAAAATATAATCAAAATAGTCGATATTGTTCCAGAAGACAAGAAAGACGTCGAAGTAATATTCTCAAAAGAAAGGTTAATATTGGACGAAGATGAAGTTAAATCCATATTGGAAATTATTGCAAAATATAAAAAATAAGTGAAATTTATGATGATGAGAACTGGCATTTTTGAGGAGTATGGGATAGTTCTGGATTACCTCCCACAGGGTTTCCCAGGCGAGAACCTCCCGCCTCATAAGAGAACACCTATTGCGCATATAATAGGTGAAAATTATTTCTCCTTGCTAGAGGTAGTTCCATCAGAAGATCTTTCAATGTATGAAAGAGTTTTCATAGGTAAAGGCAAAAGGGATAAAATAGCCCGAGTAAAAAAAAGACTCCGCCACAATGAGCTAAGTGCAACAGCAAAGGGCGAATTAAGATTTATTGTCGAGAAGATCGTATCTGAAAACGAGCAAAAATTTGTCGAGTTTTTCAGTACTTCTGGCCCTATATCAATTAGGTACCACAAGCTTGAGCTTTTGCCAGGACTTGGGAAAAAATTGATGAATGAAATCCTAGAGGAAAGGAAAAAAGGACCCTTCAAATCATTTAATGATATAAAAGAGAGAGTTCCATCTATACCAGATCCAAAAAAAATGATTATAAATAGAATAATCAACGAGATGCAAGAAGTTGATAGATATTCTATTTTTGTAAGCAGACCCCCAAAAGAGATGGAATGATACAAGACAGACTTTTTTATCTTTTGAATAAATACAAGATAAGCCCTTCTAAAAGCTTTTCTCAAAATTTTCTTATTTCTGATGAAGTCTTAAGATTCATGGCCTCCTACGGCAAGGGAAAAGTCCTTGAAATAGGCCCGGGTTTGGGATTTCTCACAGAAAAACTATCTAAGGTATGTGACAAAGTCGTTGCTGTAGAGATGGATAAGAATCTTGTCAATATTCTAAAACAAGAGTATAATTTTGATAATGTTGAAATAGTCTGCGATGACTTCCTAAAGTTTGAAGACAAAAATTTTGATACAGTTGTTTCGAGTATCCCTTATGCCATATCCTCGCAGATAACATTCAAATTATTTGAAATGAACTTTGAAACTGCAACATTACTGTACCAAAAAGAATTTGCAAGGAGATTTATTTCAAATCCAGGCGAAGACGATTATTCTAGGCTTTCCGTAATGTCTAAAATCTATTCAGAAATTGAGGTCTTAAGAGATGTCCCGCCTTCGGCCTTTTATCCTGAACCAAAGGTATGGTCTTCTATAGCCCACATCAAACTGGATAAAAAATTTGAAATAAATGATGTCTTTGAAAACACAGTCAGGGCTCTTTTTACACACAGGAACAAAATTGTCCATAAGGCAATCTATCATTCAAGAGACATATTTGGAAAAGGAAAAGAATTCAAGCAATCACTCGATGAAATCCCTTATAAGGATAGGAGAGTATATACCCTAGATATCTTTGAAATAAAAGAGATAAGTGATTGGCTTGAAGGGATATTATGATTTTTTTTGATGATTTTGATAAAGAGATTAACAAGGTACTTGGTGATGTCAATTGTTTTATAGGTGGTCTGGAAAAACCAATTTCTGATCTAGGGGTTACCTTTCTTGATAAATTCAAGGTTTCTCTAAAAGGATTCAATACGTTTCTTCTTTTCCCATATTGGCTTTCAGACGGATTTGATATTAGTGATAAAGAAGATATTTCTAGAAAACTCTCTAACCTTGATGTTTACGGGATAATGCATTTGAGAATTATTGATGACATACTGGACAATCCAGAAAAAATTGACAGGAACTTACTTCTTTTATCTAACATCTGTGAGTTCAAGATGTATGAAATATGCTTTAAGCTAATAGGGAGAAATGAAAGCTTTTTGAAAGACCTAGAAGATACTTTAACATATTTTTCAAATGCGATTCTTTTTGAAAAACAACATTATACCTATAAGGGCCTATTGACAAAGGAAATGAAAAACTATAATTATGAGCTTATGTCAAGAAAGGCCTTCCATTTGAGAATCCCTATTTTATCGTATTTGTATCTTGAAGGATCAGACGAAAAGAAAAGAAACGATTTTTTTTCCATGATGGAATACTGGGGAACTTCGATGCAGTTGTTTAATGATGTTCTTGGATGGAAGGAGGACTTTACTTCTGGCCAGATGACTTATCCCCTTGTTAAAGCTATTGAGTACCTTGAAAATGATAATTTAGTTGATGTGGGAAAAGCTGACGTAATGGATATCGCTGCTGCATTTATTGAAACAAATATTTTAGAGGATACACTTGGCATTTCTTTAAAGTATCAAAAAATGGCGATTGAGTCTATAAAGCAATATAATATGCGTTATTTAAACGAATTCTTCGAAGATTCTTCCAGCAAAATATCTTCAAGCATTGACAAATTTAAAAATAAAAGAGAAAGTCTATTAAAAGATATAATAAATTGAGAAATTCGCAATTTTATTTAGTTAAATTTATATATTAATCATAAAAACAATAAATGGTAGGTGATTTTATGGATAAAACTACACATGAAATAATTAAAATGTATATTAAAGAGAATGAAGGAACCGGCGCAGTTTATTTATCGGAGCCAAACTTTTGGTTTGAAGCAGCAAGACTAAACTGTTGGTTTGCACAATAAGAATCCGATCATTATGTATTCTTCTATTTTAATTACTTTTTTTTTAAATTTAATACTTGGCCTATATTCACTCATATCTAATTATAAATCAAAAATAAATGTGCTCTTCTCTATTCTAGCATTTATTATTGCAGGTATAATAGTAACAAACGTATTGATTATAGAAAGACCTTACCCTTTATTATGGAATAAACTAAATATGTTTTTTGTAATATGGACACCATCTCTTTACTTGATATGGAGTTCTAATCTCTCAAAATCAAAAATAATAATTAAAGAAGAATTATTAATATTCATAAGTATTCTTTTCTCTCTAACGCTTATTACTGATTTATTTTTAGAAGACACTTTTTTAGTAAACGGAAAACTTGAACAAATTCATGGCCCTTTTTTTAATGTATTTTTTATATATTACATAATCTGTTTTGTCTACGGCCTTTATCTGCTAATTTCTAAGTATAAATCTAGTAATTCATTAAATGAAAAACATAAATATCTGCTTGCATTTATTGGAACCTTAATACCTATTGCTACAAGTATAGTACTAAATTCAATAATAATTGTTGGGCAATTAAAGGAAATTTTTGGCATTGATGAATTAATAGGGAATACTATCATTTTTCCGATAACAAATTCGTTAATGATGGCCTTATTTGCATACGCTGTTTTAAAATATGATTTTTTAAAGCTAGACGTAAGCATAAAAGAAAAACTTGACTCTCTTCGTATAAAAATATTATACATTACAAATATAATTATAATTGGACTTGGATGTATCGTTGCTATTATTCGCATTATTGGTTTTGGTTACTCTGTAGATACCACTATCATTGAAACTTTTTTTATTATTATTACTGTAATGGTTTTAATAGATTTGTGCATAAATTATTCTTTATCCAAATATATTCATGATAAAATAGTAACCCCCCTAGAAATGATATCCCGCCAATCAGAAGAAGTGGGCAAAGGTAATTTTAATTTGAAAGTAGGTTTTGAAGGCGATGATGAAATAGCAATTCTTTCAAGACAAATGGATGAGATGACTGAAAAATTAAAAAGGACCTCTCAAATAAGGGAAAATTTCAACAAAACTTTACAAATTGAAGTTCAGAATAAAACAGAGAAACTTCAAGAAGCCTACAATCAATTGGAGAACTCAGACAAGGCAAAGAAAGATTTTATTGATGCGATAGCCCATGAATTATATAATCCTCTTGCTGTTATTAGCGTGAGTAATGAATTTATTAATTTGGATGAAATTGATCCTCATAACAAAAAAATGATAACTTCTATCCAAAGAAATGTACAACGATTGAGTTCTTTGGTCAAAGAACTTGAAGAGTTTACTTTGCTAGGCCTTCAAAGTAGAAAACTTATTGTTGAGAAATTCGATCTTAATGAATTAATCAAAGCAATGGTGCAAGATTTTATTATTTTGGCGAATAAGAAAAAGATAGATTTATCTATAAATTATATTGGTGAAGATTTTTATCTAGAAGGCGATAGAGCAAAGCTCACTAAAGTCTTTGTAAATCTAATAGAAAATGCAGTAAACTTCTCAAATGAAAATGGAAAAATAAAAATTATAATAGAAGACAAGAAAGAAAAAATAGAAGTAAAAATTAAAGATAATGGTACTGGAATCAGAAAAAAAGATATTAATAATATTTTTGAAAAATTCTATAGGGCAGAAGTAGACGATGAGTTAAGACAAGGCATAGGCCTTGGACTTCCAATCTCTTTAGATATTGTAACAAAACACGATGGAATGATAAATGTTGAATCAGAATATGGAAAAGGTAGTACATTTACAGTTATATTGCCCAAAAAACATGTGATACTATGATTTTTCATAAAAATGTTCAGGATATAAAAGAAAATAAAATTGAAGCGGATAATGCTAAAGGTGTTTCAATAACTATATTGGTAGGTGAAGATCAAGGGGCAAAGAATTTCTATATGCGAATAATGAAAATTGAAAAAGAAGGATTTTCCCCATACCACAAGCATGAGTGGGAACATGAAAACTTTATCCTAAAAGGTGAAGGATTTTTAAAAACTGAGAATGGCAAAAGCCCCGTAAAAAAAGGCGATGTTATATACATCTCACCAAACGAACTGCACTGTTATATCAATACGGGAAATGATGACTTAGAGGTCATATGCATAATTCCATCAATGCTTTAGGAAATCCTGGACCATATTCATAGTTTCTTTGTATCCATCAATTGGTATTTCCGCTCTGTTTCCGATTTCACCTTCAATTCTCAAAACTCCATGAATCCCGCAGAACATCCCTTCAGATACTTGACCATAGAATTCTCTTGGTGGCAAAATAGAAACAGCAACAATATCTCCATCCTTTATAGACATATCATTTGTCAAAACTGTGATGGCCCTTTTTATGTCAACATTACATATTAAAAGAGAATCGGATACCTTTGAAACTGAAAGAATTTTGCCAACAAGAGTATCCACACCATATTTATTATCTAGCTTTATTCTTTTATCGACAAAATATAGGGTATTCATGGAAAAAATAATCTTAGCAATCCCCATCTTTGTAGAGGTTTTATTTTCTTTTCTCGAATTAGAAAGAAAATTGGAGCTCCAACCTTCACCTAGGGCTGATTGAATTTTAGATATTTTTTCTCTGATAGGCTTAGTTATTTCACTTATATCCTCTTTTTCCACATATGAAAATTTTACGGCCATTATGTCTGATTTCATTGAATCAGTAATTTGAAGTGCATCTTTCTTTTTCCACACACCTTCAAATCTTGTGCTTTCCAATGTCTTCTTAAGAAGCTCTAAAGCCTGTTCTGCCACAAGTATATTTATGTTATTATGAGTATCCATATGTAATCCTCACAAATACTTAATTGGATCTTTTTCTCCTGCATCCTGAAATCCTTTGAGCCTTAATCTGCAGGAATCACAAACTCCACAAGCGTTATCATTTTCTGTGTAGCAACTCCATGTTTTTTCAAATGGAACTTCAAGTTGAATACCTTTCTTTACTATATCTCCTTTAGACATGTATGCAAGGGGTGTTTTAAGTTTAATATTTGTATGGTCCTTTGTCCCGGCATCAATTAGTTCTTGAAAAGCCTCAAAGAAAAGAGGTCTGCAATCGGGATATCCTGAGAAATCTATTGAATTTGCCCCATAGTAAATAGCTTCTGCACCAACTACTTCTGCCCATGCTGTGGCTAAAGAAAGCAGGATGGAATTTCTGAAAGGAACGTAACTTGGCGGTATTCCTATAGTTTCTGCTTTTGGTAGATCAATAGACTTATCAGTTAGTCCACTGCCCCCTATCTCTTTTAAGAAATCAAGATTAATAACTTTGAAATCCAGGGCATTATAAAATGAGGAAATATCTTTTGCGCAGTTATACTCTTTCTTATTTGTCCTCTGCCCGTAATCAACATGAATAACGTAAATATTATACCCATCTTTTTTTGCTATTGCAGCGCAAACAGCAGAATCCATTCCTCCACTAAGCAATACAACAGCAGTTTTCATGTTTCTATGACCCCCTCAGCAAAAACATCATGTCTGTGTATTGATTCATAGCTTAAGCATTCTGCGTGTATTTTTGATTTATTAAATTTAGAAGAGGCGAGAGATAACATATTTCTGCAAACATCCTCGACGAAAAGTGGGTTTGTATGCATTTTATCTACAACAAATGACTCATCCTCAGTTTTTAATAAAGTAAAGACTCTTGCCGAAAATGAATTTTCAACAGTTTCAATCATCTCTTCAAGGTCAATATCATTGTCAAAATCTGTTTCAATCTTTAAATTTCCAACAGCTCTTTGTATATGTGTTCCCTTCTTATTAACGGCCAACGCATGGGGACACGCAGTATTTCCTACAACACTGGCTTCTAATATTTTTATCCATGTGCCATTGTTATTTTTTAGTCTTACTTTGACATCGTGTATCTCAATTGTATCTTTCTTACTTACAGGTGTTTTTTCATAAATGGGTATTTCAGATTCAAATTCAATTTCAGCACTTACATAACTGTGTTTAACCTTCAATTTTTCAAGTATGTGCTTCCCTATTTGTTCAAGGGATTTGTGATTATCTCTCACTTCATCTTCTAAGATCTCTGTAATACTCTCGATGAATCTACTCATATGAACTCCTTTTTTGTCCTGATCTAGATCCATAAAAATATTGATCTTTGGTATATGGCGAAATTCTTTGTTATTTCTGTCTATCTTGATAAGAGTTTTTAGATTTTTAATTCCAACTCTTTCAAGCTTTAGTTGATGTTTTGGCGACTCATCTTGAGTATTAATCATTTGATATCCCCCAATTTATGTATCTGAAGCACTACTCTGATATTATTGTGATTTATCGGATTTGTAAGATACATTTCACATAACTCTTTATAATTAAGTTTGCCCCAACAAGGTTGGATAATAAGAGGAACGTTAAAAGAGTTTTCCTCAATAAATTTCTTTAAAAAATCATAATCAATTCTATCGGCGATTACGGCCTTCATCTGGCCATTTCTTTTTTTTATAGCATTTACAATCTTTTTGAAAATATCTAAATCATTTGTTTCGTTATTGCTGCTTGGAGTCTTAATATCAACACTTATGAAATCAGTTTTCAATAAAACGTCATCATAGAATGAACCGTTTGTTTCAATACCTAGGTAGTAATTTTTTTTGTGAAGTTTATCAACAATTTCTCCTATATCTTGGAGCAAAGGTTCCCCCCCAGTAATTAGAACAGAATTAATATGATTGTTTAATTTATCAATTTCTTCTATTATTTCTTCAGTACTTTTTTCAACTGCATTATAGTTGGCATATTTAGTATCACACCAACTGCAGTCAAGGTTGCATCCAGAGAGTCTTAAAAATATAGTAGGCTTGCCAATTTCTAATCCCTCTCCGTTGAATGAGACAAATATCTCAGAAACTAAGAGATTTTTCATTGGAAGACCTCTACGTAAGAGCCTTCACCTTCATATAGTCTTATAGAAAAAAGCTTAACTTTAGTTTTTTCAAATTCCTTTTCAAGTTTTAAGAAAATATCCTTTGCCATATTCTCTACTGTTGGTTGGGTGTATAAATCATTCAAAAAACAATGATCCATCTTACTTACTATTTTTTCAGTGACTATTTTCTTTAAATCGAAAAGATCCATGACCATCCCAGTTTTATCTGGAGTACCTTCCACTGTAACGATCAATTTGTACGTGTGACCATGAAGATTAGCACATGCACCGTCATAATCGACTAATTTGTGCGCTGCATCAAATTTGAATGTTTTACTTAATCTAAATTTCATGATAATCACATATAGAAGGCTATACAATAAGAGACTAAGATTAATTTATAATGATTTCTCTTTAATTTGATTATAACTCAGCATTTACTTGCCTTCAACCCTTTTTCCACTTCTTTGTATATCTTCTTTAGTATTTCAGTTCTATTGTCTGAATTCAATATGCTTCTGCCAACAACAATAACTGATGAGCCATTGACAATTGCTTCTTCTGGAGTGCATGTCCTTTTTTGATCAGAAACTTTATCGTCTCTTAATCTTACTCCAGGAGTTACATAGATCATTTCTTTATCAAGATGTGACCTAATAATATTAATATCGTTGGGGGAGCAAACTAGTCCGTCACACCCATTTTCTGATGCCATTTTTGCATATTGCACTAAGGCGGAATCAAGAGGCTTATCGATTAGAATATCTTTCAACGATTTTTCATCATGGCTTGTAAGAACTGTTACGCCCAAAATATTTGGCCTGATATTCCCATAATACTTGACACCGCTATTGACACCTTTAACTGAAGCCTGGATCATCTCTTTTCCGCCCATCGAGTGAATTGTAAACATCTTGACTTTGTGCTTGACCAAAGCCTTTGAAGCTCCCTCCACGGTATTAGGTATATCATGAAATTTAAGATCCAAAAAAACATCCCTATCGTAGCTCTGTGGGATTTTGATTGAAGAAGTTCCTTCGGAAACAAATAATTCTTTCCCGATTTTATATACCCCAACATATTCAGAACTCTCTTCAACTAATTCTTTGGCTAAATCTAAATTATCAACGTCAAGTGCTAGACATATCCTCCTTCGAACATCCTCTTCCATAATCATTAACTTCGCCACTCCCTTGGATTCTTTTTCCAGATCTCTATTTCTTTCTTATTATGCCCAAGTTTATCTGATTCATATTCAAGTAATCCTTCAAGGGTCAAAAGACTTTGAAACGGAACATCTAGCTCTTGGAATAATTTTATAGATTCAGGAAATTGGTAAGAGAATATAGAACAAGCATTCAAGGATTTTGCAGAAGACTCTTTCAGTAAATTGATCGCCCTTCCAAGGGATCCACCTGTTGAAACAACATCTTCTATAACAAGTATATTTTTATTAAAATCAATGTTTCCTTCAATGCTCTGTTTTTTCCCATAGTCCTTGTGGGAAGATCTAATGTACGCAAATGGCACATCAAGTTTATCAGAGAGCCACGCACCCCATGAGATGCCACCTGTTGCAACACCGATCACAGATTCAATATTCATGCCATTTATTTTATCTAAGAATCCCGATATTATCATTTTTCTCTCCTTTGGATAAGATATCAGCCGTCTTGTGTCGCAGTAAATTGGGCTCTTTATCCCTGAAGAAAAGGTGAAGGGATTTTCTGCATCTATGTGAATGCTTTTCGTTATGAAAAGTATGTCATAGAGCGCTTTCAATTCATCACCTTTAGTTTCCCTCTAAAATCTTCTAGAGATTTGTAGCCTTTCTTTTCCATTATCGCTTTAAGCTCTCTTGTTACCCTCTCAAATATTTGCGGCCCTTCCTGTGCGAAAGAGGTCCCAAGTTGCAGCAAAGTAGCGCCTGATAGGATAAATTCAAATGCATCAATGCCGCTGTATACCCCGCCTACCCCTACAATTTTGATACTTTTATCCAGAAGTTCGTGGAACTTCCTGACGTTTGCAAGGGCTGTCGGTTTGATATATTTCCCTCCAAGACCGCCAAATCCACCTTTTGGCTTTATTAGAACTTTCTCAGTTTCCCAGTCTATGAAAAGGGCATTTCCAATTGAATTAATGCTAACTATAAAAGAGATTTTGGAATTATTAAGAATCGAAGCCATCTCCTCAAAATGAACAAAATCAAAGTATGGCGGGAGTTTGACACCCCACGGCTTATCAGAAACATCACCCACTACACCCATTATCTCTTCAGACATTTCAAAGTCATATCCTATCTGTGGCCTTCCAACAACATTAGGGCATGATAGATTAATCTCTAAGATATCCACATTGGAAGTGTTAAATGACTCAACTATTTTTTTGTACTCCTGGCTTTCTGCACCGGCTATGCTTGCTATTAATGGCTTACCGTAGGATTTTAACTTAGGAGTTATCTCATTATAGTACTTGTACCCAAGATTTGGTAACCCCATTGAATTAATTGACCCCCATTCAACATCAACATACCTTGGCTCGGGATTTCCCTCGCGCACTTCAACTGTGCATGACTTCATTACAATTCCGCCGGCAGAAGAAGTTGCGATGTCTGTCAATTCTTCTAAAGTTGTATCTAGTGGCCCTGATGCGTTCATTATGCAGCTATCGAAATGAATCCCTGAAATATTTGCTGAAATGTCAATCATTTTATTCCATCCCCAGAATCTTTCTTGGATTTGTCACAGCCATTGTAGCTAAAGCTTGCTCTGATATCCCTTCCTTGTTCAGCAAGTTCATGTAGGTCTCAAGGCACTCACTTGGGGAGGGATTTCTTACCTGCCCCGCATCAGAGGATATGATGCAGTGCTCGTACCCAACTTCTTCAATATCTTCCTTTATTGTCTTAAGTGGATAGTCCTCTGGGTGATCCCTATCTAGCCACATGATGTAGCAGTGCTCAATGTATGCCCCTTTTCCGGCAAGCTCCTTCTGGACGTCTATAGGCATTTTGATGTCCCTCTGCATCGGGTGAGTAATGATGGTAGGGATGCCCATTTTTAATGCCTCGCTTGCTAGGACATAGCTTTCCTGCCATGATAAGTGTCCTGTTGCTAAAATTCCGTTATTTTCTTTTATTGCCTTAAGAACTCTATTGCATTTATCAAATAATCTATAATTCCAGTCTGTGACTTTTATTGCTTTAAGTTCAGATTTTAATCTAGGTTTAAATTTAGGATCCTTGACCCACTCTGGAGGTATCTCATATTCACTGTGATTATTCAAAAGATGATTTTCCGCATGTATTGTGGGGAACCACACTATAATTGGCGCACCCTTTGACATTGTTGCAGAAGCATATATTGCACTTGGATTAAAACCTCCCATGAAGTAGTTCAAAGTTATTGATCCAATTAGAAACGGCTCATCTGATTTTTTTTCAACTGTGTTTATTGCAGATATTGTGGGAAACGCATGAGACTTTAATGCTATTCCAGTTATTTTTCCTTTTTCATTCTTTAGAAGGCTCTCTACAGTGTCCCTTCTCGGTAGAACGTCCGGCCCTATGTGATAGTGCATGTCTATTGAATCTCTGACTATTGATTCGATATTAGACATCAGTTACTCCCCCTTTCAAGTCTATTTTTATCAAGAGAAAGAATATTTCCATTTTTAATGACGTAGGGTATTGTTTCATCGCTGTTTAGAATATCAAGTTTTGACTTGCCGTCTGTGATTATTATGTCAGCTTGTCTTCCTTCTTCTATTCCGTAATTTAATCCCAGAAGTTTTGCGCCGTTTGTTGTTGCCATTGATATGGCCCCATCTATGTAATCTCTTGTGGTCATCCTTGTTGCAGATACCAGCATGTGAAGCTCTCTTATCATGCTACAGTTTCCAAATGGGTAGAAGATATCCCTTACATTATCAGTTCCTATTGCAACGTTTATTCCACTGTCGTATAGCTCAGTTACCCTAGTTATGCTGTTTGATGGCCTTATCCAGAGGTCACTTACTTCTGCAAATCTTGTAATCATGTTTGCACTTGGGGTAACTATGACATTAATCCTTAGAGCCTTCATCTGTTCAATTATCTCTCTTGCCTTTTCTGTTGGCAGTCTTGAAAGCGCTATTGCATGAGTTACTGTTACCCTCCCATTGAAATTTTCTTCCTTCGTCTTTTTTATTACCTCTGGCAGTATTGCCATTCTCGGGTCATTTGTTTCGTCTACCTGGATATCAAGATTCTTATTATACTGTTTTGCGAGCTCAAAAAGAATTTCAAGATGCCTTTTCTCATTTCCCTTTGCTTCAACTAGTGGTAGACCTCCAACTACATCTGCTCCAAGTTCCATTGCTTTTTCCATTAAGTCTCTTTTTGCTTCATCAACTACACCTTCCTGCGGGAAAGCTGCTATCTGTATGTATACTCTATCTTTGTATTTTTCTCTTAATTTTAGGAGAGATCTAATCGGGACTACCCCGGCCGTTGGATCTACATCCACTTGTGTTCTTATTGCCGTTATCCCTTTTGAGAGCATCTTTTCTATTGTATCAGTTGCTCTTTTTTCAATGTCTGATTCTGAATAAGAACTTTTCAATTTTTTTAATAGAATTCTATTTTCTTCAAGTGTCTTACCAAGATGATCTTCTGTCATCTTATCCAATAGATTTGATTTATCAAGATGGCAGTGGGAATTCACAAATCCATTTATTACGTAATGTTTATTTGCATCTATGTATGTTTTGCCATTATTCAATTTGCCTATTTTTTCTATTTTACCATTATTAATACCAATATCAGAAATAGTGGTATCGTTGATTCTTGCATTTTTAATGACAAGACTAAATTCGCTCAAGTAACTACCTCCTTTTCCAAAGGAGGGGATAAGAAAAACTGTTTTGGAATTTTTTTAGCGTTTTCAGTCGTTTCTATAACAACCTTTCCAAACCAATCCAAGAATCATATATAAGGTTTTAGGTTTTGATTCCCAAAATTATTGGATAAGATTACAAGATGGGCGCATAATAAAAAAAAATCTAATCTCCTCAATTCCAACAGCCTTGTAAGTATTTCAATCCTATAATAGTCTTATTCTAACGAGGATCCTATCTTGAATAATCCGCTAGACTTATCTATTTCAATCCTATAATAGTCTTATTCTAACTTAGTAAGCATAAGGTCATTCTCCAATGCCTTGGCCATATTTCAATCCTATAATAGTCTTATTCTAACTTGGTGCAACTAATAGCTATACAAATATGATAGTCCTATTTCAATCCTATAATAGTCTTATTCTAACCCATTAATAAAAAAATAGCCGTTTCCCTGTAATTATTTCAATCCTATAATAGTCTTATTCTAACGAACTGGCAATTCTGGAAGTATTAACAGATGTAGAGATTTCAATCCTATAATAGTCTTATTCTAACGAGGATCCTATCTTGAATAATCCGCTAGACTTATCTATTTCAATCCTATAATAGTCTTATTCTAACTTAGTAAGCATAAGGTCATTCTCCAATGCCT